>OHDS01000874.1_pt1 | contig 13708 bp, 7 predicted proteins | sample 1567031 | NCBI WGS metagenome assembly OHDS01 (sample SAMEA3879503, study PRJEB24766) | human gut metagenome | biome: human-associated habitat; feature: feces | place: USA | collected 1985/1987
TTACCGCACCGTTAGTATATTATATGATACAATTATTTATTGCTTAAACAAGGGAGGAAAAAATGATGAAGCGACTGTGTATTCTTGGTTCGACCGGGTCTATTGGAACGCAGACTCTGGAAGTGGTTCGGGGAAACCGGTCCGAGTTTCAGGTAACGGCCCTTACAGCAGGGGATAATATTACACTGCTGGCGGAGCAGATTGCAGAATTTCATCCGCAGATTGTAGCTGTAAAATCCGGAGAAGGTGCAAAAAAATTAGAGCAGAGACTACTGGAAAAGGAAATTGAAAAACCGGAAATCACAGCAGACATGGACGGCTTTGTTGCCTGTGCCACACACGAAGAAGTAGATCTTGTGGTGGCTGCGATGGTTGGTATGATCGGACTGCAGCCGGTGATCAAGGCAATAGAAAAGAAAAAAGACATTGCACTTGCAAATAAAGAAACATTAGTGACGGCGGGGCATTTGATCATGGATTATAAAAACAGGTATGAGGTAAATCTGTATCCGGTTGACAGTGAACATTCCGCCATTTTTCAATGTCTGCAAAGTGGTGCCCATGATGAGATCGAAGAGATTTTATTGACGGCATCGGGCGGACCATTTCGTGATCTGACGGCAGAGCAGATTACGGATGTGACCGTAGATCAGGCATTGGCGCATCCGAATTGGTCAATGGGGAAAAAAATTACCATTGATTCTGCTACCATGATCAATAAGGGATTGGAGATCATCGAAGCTTGCTGGCTGTTTCAGGTGCCGATTGAAAAGATTCATGTTCTGGTGCAGCCGGACAGTGTGATCCATTCGATGGTACAGTTTCAGGATGGTGCCGTCATTGCGCAGATGGGAACCCCTGACATGAAATTGCCAATTCAATATGCTATGTTTTATCCAAAACGTGCCTTTCTTGGTGGCGAACGTCTGAAGTTTGAACAGCTGCAGAGCATCCATTTTGCAAAGCCAAATCCGGCACTCCGCGGGATTGAACTGGCTTCGGAGGCATTCCGCAGAGGCGGTTCGATGACGACCGTAATGAATGCGGCCAATGAATATGCGGTAGCAAAATTTTTAAACCGTGAAATCTTTTTTACGGATATTTACCGTTGGATCGAGTATGCGATGGATCATCATTCGGTAATACAGAATCCGTCCTTGGAAGAGATACTGAAAACAGAGCAGGAGACATATACTTTGTTAGAAAAGGATCGTAACATTATCAAATAATAGAAATGAGGTTGACTATGGGAATCAGTAATATTTTAATCGCCATTCTTTTGTTTAGCGCGATTATATTATTCCATGAATTGGGACATTTTTTAGTGGCAAAAGCAAATAAAGTCGGTGTGATCGAGTTCTCCTTGGGAATGGGGCCGCGAATCATTTCTTTTGCAAAAACAGACAAGGGAAATCGTGTAAAGTTTTTTGGTTCTACCAATTATTTTGAAGAGCATGAAGAATTCAAAGACCATACGTTATATTCATGGAAAATTCTTCCATTCGGTGGCTCTTGTATGATGCTTGGCGAAATGGAAAATATTGAGGATGACCGCGCGTTTGGGAAAAAGAGCGTGCTCGCACGTATGGCAGTCATTTTTGCCGGTCCGTTTTTCAATTTTATCCTTGCCTTTGTTCTGGCATTGATTCTTCTTGGAATGGCTGGTTATGATAAGGCAGAAATTTCAAATCTTGAAGCAGGAATGCCGATGGCAGAAGCGGGATTCCAGGATGGTGATGTTATAAAAGAATTTGATGGCAAGCATATTGTCGTCAATCGTGAACTGAGTTATTATCTGATGTTTCATCCGCTTTCCGATGCACCGGTCACGATCACAATGGACCGAAACGGACAAGAGATTACACAGACGGTAACCCCAAAACTGGTAAAAGATGACAAAGGAAATGAAAGTTACCGTATGGGATTTGCCTATGGTACGAGAGAGCGGATTGGTGGTTTGAACTTGATCAAATACTCTGCATACGAAGTGAAATTCTGGATCTGTACGACCGTGGAAAGCCTGGGACAGATGATCAAAGGCCGCGTAAGCGCAAAAGATGTATCCGGTCCGGTCGGAATTGTGCAGGCGGTTGGCAATGTAGTGCAGGAAAGTAAGGCAGACGGTATCAAATACGTTATTTTGAATATTTTGAGTTTTGGTATTATGCTGACGGCAAATCTTGGTGTGATGAACCTATTGCCAATCCCGGCGTTGGACGGTGGACGACTGCTGTTTTTGATCATTGAGGGAATTCGCCGGAAACCATTGCCGGAAAAATTTGAAAATTACGTTAATGTTGGCGGATTTATGCTGTTGATGGGACTTATGGTAGTGATCCTTGCCAACGATATTTTGAAAATAATTCATTAAAGAAGGTGCAGACTATGCGGATGAAAACGAGAGAGATCCAAATTGGCTCTGTGACGATCGGAGGAGAGCATCCAATCGCCATTCAGTCAATGACAAATACAAAGACAGAGGATGTGGAAGCGACGGTGCGCCAGATCCGTGAACTGACAGTGGCAGGGTGTGACATTATCCGTGTGGCAGTGCCGACGATGGAGGCAGCGAGAGCAATTTCCGAGATTAAAAAACAGATTTCGATTCCGCTTGTGGCCGATATTCATTTTGATTACCGGCTGGCCATCGAAGCAGTGAAAAACGGGGCAGATAAAATCCGTATCAATCCCGGAAATATTGGCGACAGATCCCGTATTCAAGCGGTAGTCGACACCTGCAAAGAACATGCGGTGCCGATCCGTGTCGGAGTGAACAGTGGCTCACTGGAAAAACATTTATTAGAAAAATATGGCGGCGTGACACCGGAGGCGCTTGTGGAGAGTGCGCTGGATAAGGTGCGTATCATTGAAGATATGGGATATGAAAATCTTGTCATCAGCATTAAGTCCTCGGATGTATTAAATGGAATTAAAGCGCATGAGTGCATCCGTGAAAAGACCGATTATCCGCTGCATGTAGGTATTACAGAATCCGGAACGGTGTTTACCGGTGGATTGAAATCGGCAGTTGGTATCGGAAATATTTTGTATCAGGGAATCGGAGATACGATTCGTGTTTCCCTGACCGGAGATCCGGTGGAGGAAGTTCGGGCGGCTAATGTAATCTTAAAATCACTTGGTTTGAAAAAGGGTGGTATCAGTGTCGTTTCCTGTCCAACGTGCGGACGTACCCAGATTGATCTGATCGGACTTGCTACAAAAGTAGAAAAAATGGTTGCGGATTTTGATCTTGATCTGAAAGTGGCAGTCATGGGTTGTGTTGTAAACGGTCCCGGTGAGGCGAGAGAAGCCGATATCGGAATTGCAGGCGGAAAGGGCGAAGGACTTTTGATCAAAAAAGGAGAAATTGTCCGTAAAATGCCGGAATCCGAATTGTTAGATGCGTTACGGGAAGAACTTGAAAACTGGAAATGAATTCCAATTATTCAGATGGATAGGAGAGGGAACGATGGAAAAGTTTTTGAGTGCATTTTCAAAACTTGATTGTAAAGATAAATTGAAAACGACATATGAGTCGGTGATGGTAGAGCGCATCAGCGCTTCCCGGTCAAAAAATATGGTATTTGTGTACTGTCAGAACGGGGAGTGGATGCCATACCGCGTGATTCATCAGATGGAGCAGCAATTATATAAGCAGATTTTCCGGCCGATGGGATTTCATCCGCAGATACAGATGCAGTATCCGGATCTTGGAAAACTTACCCTTTCGCAGATTTTAGAGCGGACGGAGCCGGATATCAAACAGGAACTCCGGGAGATTGATTATGTAGATGCCATTGAATTTTGTGAAGAACCGTTTGAATGTGAGGGAAATTCTCTGTACATTACATGTGGGGATTCGTTTTTGGCAAGAAGGCGTGCGGAACAGGTGCAGGATTGGTTCCACGCCTTATTTTTGACGCGATTTGGAAAGGATATTACGATAGAATTCCGTTTCAAAGAATACGAACGAAAGAAAATGGAACAGACGGAGACATTTGTTATGAGACGTCCGGAAACTCCAAAAAAAGAGGAGTCGGAGGCACCAAGAATCAAACGGGAACCGAAAAAGAATGTGTACCGCAAAAAAAATATGCGGGATGTCGATGTTTTTTATGGCCGTAACTGCGAGGGAACCATTGTGCCGATCAAAGAGATTCAGGATGAGATCGGGGAAGTCGTGATCGATGGTATGATACGAAATGTGGAAAGCCGTGAGATCAAGGGCGAGAAGCAGATTGTCACTTTCGCGATCACGGATTACACCGACACGATCGTCTGTAAGGTGTTTATTAAAAATGAGCAGATTACAGAGACAAATTTTTTTGATATGGTAAAAAAAGGAAATTTCATCCGCGTAAAGGGAGTGGCAAGTCTTGATTCTTATGATAAGGAAATCCGAATCGGAAGCATTATGGGAATGAAGGAGATTGAAGGATTCCGTGTCGGAAGAGAAGATCATGCGCCGGTGAAGCGAGTGGAACTTCATGCCCATACGCAGATGAGTGATATGGATGGTATTACCCATGTGGATCAGCTGGTGCGCCGGGCTCACGAATGGGGGCATCCGGCAGTGGCCATTACGGACCACGGCGTTGTGCAGGCGTTTCCGGATGCCAATCATGCACTGGAGGGTCTGAAACTTCCGGAAGATGATCCGTTCAAAGTAATTTATGGCTGCGAGGCATATCTTGTTGATGACCTGAATGACCTTGCTGTTGACAACGAAAAGGGACAGAGTCTGCGGGACGAGTACGTTGTATTTGACCTTGAGACGACGGGTTTTTCCTCCGAACACGATAAAATTATCGAAATTGGTGCGGTTCGCGTAAAAAATGGAAAAATTAGTGAAAAGTACAGTACATTTGTGAATCCGGAGAGGAAGATCCCGGAGCGGATCACGGAACTTACTTCTATTACGGATGACATGGTGAAAGATGCGCCGGTTATCGAAAAAGTTCTTCCGGATTTTCTGAAATTCATCGGTGACAATGCACTGGTTGCTCATAATGCAGGGTTTGACCACGGCTTTATCCGTCAGAAGGCAAAAGACCAGGGAATCGAAACCGATTTTACCGTTGTAGATACGGTGGGACTTGCCCGTGTTCTTTTTCCGGAACTTGCCAAATATAAATTGGATAATATCGCAAAGAAATTGAAAATTTCACTGGAAAATCACCACCGTGCGGTAGACGATGCCGGGGCAACGGCGGAAATTTTCGAAAAATTCGTGGAAATGTTAGAAGAAAAAGGGTTTCATACGTTGAAAGAAGTGGCAGATTTTGCTAATGGTTCCGCGGATATCGTGAAGAAGAAACCGTATTTTCACGCTATTATTCTGGCGGCAAATGAGACGGGAAGAATTAACCTTTACCGTCTGGTTTCCATGGGGCATCTGGATTATTTTTACCGGAAACCGAGAGTGCCGAAAAGTATGTTTTTAAAATATCGCGACGGACTGATTATCGGGTCTGCCTGTGAAGCCGGAGAATTATATCGTGCGCTTTTGGATGAGGCACCGGAAAGCCGGATCAAAGAACTGGTGGATTTTTATGACTATCTGGAAATCCAGCCGATCGGAAATAATAAGTTTATGATTGAGAGCGAACGTGTGGAAAACATTCACAGTTTTGAGGATCTGAAAGATATGAACCGCAAAATTGTAGCTCTTGGTGAAAAATACAATAAACCGGTTTGTGCGACCTGCGATGTTCATTTCCTGGATCCGGAAGATGAAATTTACCGAAAGATCATATTTGCCGGGAAAAAGATGAAAGATGCGGATGACCAGCCACCGCTTTTTCTTCGGACTACAGAAGAAATGCTAGAAGAATTTTCCTATCTTGGACAAGAGAAAGCATTTGAAGTTGTCGTTACGAATACGAACCTGATTGCGGATCGGATAGAAAAAATGTCACCGGTTTATCCGGACAAGTGTCCACCGGTTATTCCAAAGTCGGATGAGACACTGACAAACATTTGCTATAATAAGGCAATCAGTATGTACGGGGATCCTTTGCCGCCGCAGGTTAAGAATCGCTTGGATCATGAATTGGATTCCATCATCAAAAATGGATTTGCCGTAATGTATATTATCGCACAGAAACTGGTGTGGAAATCAAATGAAGATGGGTATCTGGTAGGATCGCGTGGATCGGTAGGATCGTCGTTTGTAGCGACAATGTCCGGTATTACGGAGGTAAATCCGCTGCCGGCACATTATTACTGTAAAAAATGCCATTATGTGGATTTCGACTCGGAGGAGGTAAAAAAATATGCCGGAAGTTCCGGATGTGATATGCCGCCGAAGAAGTGTCCGAATTGCGGGGAACAACTGATTCAAGAAGGTCACGATATTCCATTTGAAACATTCCTTGGATTTTACGGCGACAAAGAGCCGGATATCGACCTGAATTTCTCCGGAGAATATCAGAGTAAGGCACATGCATACACGGAGGTTATTTTCGGGGCCGGTCAGACTTTCCGAGCCGGAACAATCGCGACATTGGCAGATAAAACGGCGTATGGATATGCTAAAAACTATTTTGAAGAACGTGGACAGCATAAGCGGAATGAGGAGATTGAGCGAATCATTGAGGGCTGCGTAGGAATCCGCCGTTCGACCGGACAGCATCCGGGTGGAATCATTGTACTTCCGTTTGGATGGGAAATATACACGTTTACACCGGTGCAGCATCCGGCAAATGATCAGAATACACCGATTATTACGACGCATTTTGATTACCATTCTATTGACCATAACTTATTGAAACTTGACATACTCGGACACGACGATCCGACCATGATCCGTATGCTCGAGGATTTGACAGGGATTGATGCAAAAACGATTTCGCTGGACAACCAAGAGGTTTTGTCATTGTTTGCCAATACTTCGGCACTGGGGGTTACACCGGAAGAGTTGATGGGATGTGATCTGGGAAGCCTCGGTATTCCGGAATTTGGAACAGATTTCGTTATGCAGATGCTTCGCGACACGAAACCAAAGAACTTTTCGGATCTGGTACGTATTTCCGGATTGTCACATGGTACAGACGTTTGGCTGAACAATGCCCAGTATTTTATTAAGGAAGGAAATTGTACACTTTCTACCGCCATTTGTACCCGTGATGATATTATGACCTATCTGATACATACCGGAGTTGAAAATGGACTTGCCTTTAAGATCATGGAAAGTGTGCGTAAAGGAAAAGGTCTTACGGAAGATATGGAAAAGGCGATGCGCGAAGCCGGTGTGGAGGACTGGTATATCGAATCCTGTAAACGAATTAAATACATGTTCCCAAAAGCGCATGCTGTTGCCTATGTCATGATGGCATTTCGTATCGCGTATTTCAAAGTATTTTATCCGCTTGCTTATTACGCGGCCTTTTTCAGTATTCGTGCGAAGGCGTTTGATTATCAGTTGATGTGCCAGGGCAGGGAAAAACTGGAAAGCACAATGCGTGATTACAAGAAACGTTATAATGAATTATCCAAAAAAGAACAGGATAGTTATAATGATATGAAGATTGTACAGGAGATGTATGCGAGAGGTTTTGAATTTATGCCAATCGATATTTTTCGTGCGAAAGCCAATCATTTTCAGGTTGTTGATGGAAAATTGATGCCGGCACTGAGTACGATTGACGGAATGGGTGGAAAGGCGGCCGAAGGAGTCGTCGAAGCGGCAAAACACGGACCGTTTTCTTCTCGTGAGAATTTCAAGTTACGTGCAAAAATTTCCGGAACTGTTGTGGAAAAAATGGCGGAGATGGGAATTTTGGGAGATCTTCCGGAGACAGACCAGATGTCGTTGCTGGATTTTATGGCGTAATTTTCACTGTAATAAAAAATGTATTTTATAAAAGAGTTCTGTTTACATGGACGCTCGCGCTATAATAAGTGCGCAGCGGTATGGACACTGAAAATACCAGTGTCTCATACCGGCGTACTTATAATCCATGTGTCGCAGAACTCTTTTACAAAATACCAATATTATTCCAGTGAAAATATCATAAAGGTATAATCAGTAATTGGTTTAATATTAGCACCATAACAAAATAGCATTAGCTATTATGTTATAGGTAATACCGAACCTATTAGTACAAACGGAATAATCCGATGACAATACCGAGGATTTGTACGTGGTCTACGTAGATCGGATCCATGGTATCGTTTTCCGGCTGGAGACGGTAGCGGCCGTCTTCTTTGTAGTAGGTTTTTACGGTGGCGGAGTCGTCAACAAGCGCGACAACGATATCGCCGTTTTTGGCAGTGGAGGCTTCGCGGACGATGACTTTATCGCCATCGTGAATGCCGATATTGATCATACTTTCGCCGCGTACATTGAGCATAAATAAATTTCCGCTAGGCAGTTCATCTGCCAGAATAGGAAAATATCCGCTGATATTTTGTTCGGCGAAGATTGGCTGGCCGGCTGCGACGTCGCCAATGATCGGAATGTTTCTCATTTCTTTTCGTGTGATATTGAAATTGTCATCGACGATCTCGATTGCACGTGGTTTGGTAGGGTCTCTTCGAATATATCCATTCTTTTCCAGTGTTTCCAGGTGTGAATGAACGGAAGAAGTGGATTTTAAATGTACCGCATTACAGATTTCACGGACTGCCGGCGGGTAGCCTTTGCTTAAAATTTCTTCCTTAATATATTCAAGAATTTCGCTTTGTTTTGCAGAGATACGACCATTTCCCATATGATTTGTCCTTCCTTTCCTATCATGCTGAATGATAAATGCAAACAATTGTTTGTATTTATAGTAACACAGTTTAAAACGATTGTCAAACGTTTGTTCTGATAAATGCAAAATTCTTTAAATTTTATGTGGACAAATTTTTGTTCTATGGTTATAATTAGAAAGGTAGTACTTTTGAACATAATGCGTAAGGAGAATGAGAAAAATGAGTGAAGGTAAAGGAACGAATTTTTTCGATAAATTGAAAACGGATAAGAAATTTCGATTTGAGTTTATTATGGCGATATGGTCTGGTATCGTGGGGATTGCCCTCGTGATCGGACTGGTTTTTGTAGGAAAGACGTTTTTCTTTGGAAAGAAAGTGGTTGACAGCGGAGATCTCGAGGAAAAACCGGCTGTTGTGACCGAGCAGGCTGTGGATGCCGAAGAGACCCCGGCACCATATGATTCTGCGATTGTCAGTGGAAATGAAGAAGATTTTCAGGATGACGAGGAAGATGAGGATGATGATCTGAAGGATGCAAAGGTGGCTTATGCGACGACCGTTGTTAATCTTCGAAGTGAGGCTGCTTTGACGGCAGACGTGATTGCCAAGCTTCAGACAGGAGATAAAGTGACGATTCTAGAATATGGAAAAGAGTGGACGAAGGTAGAAGTAAATGGAACACAGGGGTATGTCAGTACCATTTATCTGAGTACGAAGAAACCGGCAGAGGAGCCGACGGCAACCCCGGCTCCAAGAACAACTTCGGCACCGAAGGCTACGGCGACACCTAAACCGACAAAGCGTCCGAAAGCGACAAAGAAACCAAAAGCGACAAGAACTCCTGCGACTCATATCCCATCACATACGCCGCAGGAAACCCAGGCACCGCTGGAGACCGTAGCACCGGAACCAACGAAAGTGCCGGACCCAACAAAGGCACCGGAGCCTACAAAAGCGCCGGAACCAACGAAGGCACCGGAACCAACGAAAGCACCGGAGCCGGAAAAAACACCAGATCAGACTTCCGCACAGGAAGGCTAAAAAAGGAGACGACCAATGGAAGAACAGCTTACCCCCATGATGCAGAAGTATCTTGAGACAAAGAATGAGTACAAAGATTGTATCCTGTTTTACCGTCTGGGTGATTTCTATGAAATGTTTTTTGAAGATGCGAAATGTGCATCAAAAGAATTGGAATTAACTCTTACCGGAAAGAGTTGCGGATTAAAAGAAAGGGCACCCATGTGTGGTGTCCCCTTTCATTCTGCAGAAGGATATATTACCCGCCTGGTTTCCAAAGGATATAAAGTGGCAATATGCGAACAGGTGGAAGACCCGAAATTGGCAAAGGGACTTGTGAAAAGAGAAGTTGTGCGGATCGTTACACCGGGAACTAACTGTAATCTGGAAGCGTTGGACGAATCCAAGAACAATTATCTGATGGGCGTTGTTGCGATGGATGATCTGTTTGGAATTTCTGTTGTAGATGTGACGACCGGAGAGTATCGTCTGACCGAAGTAGACGGTTTGGGAAAACTTCTTGATGAAATCAATAAATTTATGCCAAGTGAACTCATTTGCAATGAGTCTTTTTATATTAGTGGAGTCGATGTTGAAGATTTGAAAGAGAGGCTTGGAATCTCCATCTCCTCTCTGGCACCGCATTATTTTGATCAAGAATGCTGTAAAAAATCACTGTGCCGTCACTTTTCTGTTCAGACACTGGATGGACTGGGATTGGCAGATTATTCGGTAGGAATTACGGCGGCAGGTGCGGTTATGGAGTACCTTGAAGAGACGCAGAAGACTTCACTTGCCCATATTTTGGAACTGATTCCGTATAAAGTGGGAAAATATATGCTGTTAGACCGCAATACCCGCCGAAATCTGGAACTTGTAGAGACGCTTCGGGAAAAGAAAAAAAGAGGCTCTCTTTTGTGGGTTCTTGACCGGACGCGGACAGCGATGGGAGCGCGAAAACTCCGCAGTACGCTGGAACAGCCGTTTATTCAAAAAGAAGAGATTTTAAAACGCTTTGATGCGATTGATGAATTAAATGCAAATATGATCACGCGGGAGGAACTCAGAGAATATCTGAATCCGATTTACGATCTTGAGAGACTGCTTAGTAAGATCAGTTATAAGTCAGCGAACCCAAGAGATTTTATTGCATTAAAAAGTTCGTTGGAGATGCTGCCACCGATCCGCTTTTTGTGTTCCAATTTTAAAAGCAGGTTATTTTCGGAAATTTTAGACGAATTAGATCCCTTAGAGGATATTTGCAAATTGGTTACCGATGCGATCACCGAAGAACCGCCGCTTGCTATGCACGACGGAGGGATTATCCGCGATGGTTATGATGAGCAGGTGGACAAACTCCGCAAAGCCAAATCTGAGGGGAAAGACTGGCTTCTCCAGTTGGAGACCGAAGAGCGGAAAAAGACAGGAATAAAAAATCTAAAAGTGAAATACAATCGTGTATTTGGCTATTATCTGGATGTGACAAATTCTTATAAAGATCTTGTGCCGGCGGACTGGGTGCGCAAGCAGACACTTGCAAATTCGGAACGTTACACGACAGAAAAATTAAAAGAGTTAGAAGATGTCGTCCTTGGAGCGGAAGATAAATTGTATAATCTGGAATACCAGTTATTTTGCAATATACGAGACCATGTTTTCACGCAGGTTAATCGCATCCAGCGTACCGCGAAAGCGATTGCAATGTTAGACATGATGGCAAGTCTTGCGCTCGTGTCGGAAAAGAATAATTATGTGCGTCCGACTCTCAATGATGAGGGAATCATCAATATTAAGGAAGGACGTCATCCGGTCATTGAACAGATGATTGACCACGATATGTTTATTTCAAATGGGACCTATCTCGATGAGGATTCTCACCGCGTTGTTATCATCACAGGACCGAATATGGCAGGAAAATCCACCTATATGCGTCAGACAGCGCTGATCACGTTGATGGCACAGATTGGATGTTTTGTTCCGGCCGCGTCGGCGGACCTTTCTGTGGTAGACCGTATTTTTACCCGTGTGGGCGCATCCGATGATCTGGCAAGCGGACAAAGTACATTTATGGTAGAAATGACAGAAGTTGCTAATATTTTACATAATGCAACAAAGGACAGTTTGATCATTTTAGATGAGATTGGGCGAGGAACGTCTACGTTTGATGGACTCAGCATTGCGTGGGCAGTGGTAGAACATATTGTAGATAAAAAGAATATTGGGGCGAAGACATTATTTGCAACCCATTATCATGAACTTACGGAACTCGAAGGAAAGCTGAAAGGTGTTCAAAACTACTGTATTGCCGTAAAAGAAGATGGGGAAGATATTGTATTTCTGCGAAAAATCGTAAAAGGCGGTGCTGATAAAAGTTACGGTATTCAGGTGGCAAAACTTGCCGGTGTGCCGGAAAGTGTGCTGGTTCGTGCCAGAGAAATTGCGGAAGAACTCGAAGGCGGAGATAGTTTGTCGGTGATCCGTATTCCGGAGAAACAGGAGCAGGGGCAGGTGCCGGAGAAAAAGGCATCTTCCGGGATGAATCAGCTTTCTATTTTTGATACGGTGACGACATTCCATTCGGAGGATATTTTATTTGAATTGCGGGATATTGACCTTTCCCGTGTGACACCGATGGATGCGATGAATCTGGTATATAAATGGCAGAACGAATTAAAAGATAAATGGTAAGGAGTGTGATTGGATGATACAGCTTTTGGATCCATCTACGATCGATAAGATCGCGGCAGGGGAAGTTGTAGAGCGCCCTGCTGCCGTTGTAAAAGAACTTGTGGAAAATGCAATTGATGCAGGGGCGAATGCCATCACGGTAGAGATCAAGGAGGGTGGCATTTCCTTTATACGAATTACAGATAATGGATGCGGGATTGCCAGAGAAGAAATTCCCATGGCATTTACCCGCCACGCGACAAGCAAAATAAAAAATATTGAAGACCTTCTTACGATTCACAGTTTGGGATTTCGTGGGGAGGCTCTTTCTAGTGTAGCAGCTGTGGCGCAGGTGGAATTGATCACAAAACGCGAAGAGGATCTGATCGGATGCCGTTATGAGATTCATGGTGGCAAAGAGGTGGCAAATGAAGAAGTAGGATGCCCGGATGGCTCCACCTTTTTGATAAGGAATTTGTTTTACAATACACCGGTCCGAGCCAAATTTTTGAAAACAAAAACGACAGAAGGCGGTTATATCAGTGAAGTGATGCTTCATTTTACATTGTCGCATCCGGAAATCCGTTTCCGTTTTATCTGGGATGGGAAAACGAAGATACAGACTTCTGGAAACGGCAATGTGAAAGACAATATTTACCAGCAGTTTGGTTCGGATATCACAAAAGCAACCTTGCCGGTCTGCGTGGAAAAAGATGGGATGAAATTGGAAGGATTTGTAGGAAAGCCGGAGATTTCCAGAGGAACAAGAAACTTTATGTATTATTACATCAATGGCCGGTATATCAAAAGTCCGATCGTCACGAAAGCAATTGAGACTGCGTACGAAGGATTTACGATGACAAACCGTTTTCCGTTTGTGGTATTGTTTTTGACGATTGACAGTGCTTTTCTGGATGTCAATGTGCATCCGACGAAGATGGAGCTTCGTTTTTCTCATCAGGAGGAGATTTACCGCCAGATGCGCGATATGATCTCAGGTGCGCTGAATCACAGGGAGCAGATTGTGAAGGTTTCGCTTTCTTCCGACAGGGAACGGAAAGCAGAGGAAAAATCGGCACGGAAAGAACAGATTGTTGTTCCGGAACCGTTCGAGCAGAAACGGCAGGTAAAAGAAGGCTTTGCACGGCAGTCCCTTCCGGTGGAGCCGGTTTCCAGCCAGAGCAGAAGAATGCCAATTTTCCCGGAGGTGGAACGAAATGGATACCGCGCAGCGAAAACGTATGTGCCGGTTCAGCAGATGACGGGAATGACGCGGGAAGAGGAAGAACTGTTTGAGCCGGGGGCAGGAAACGTGTCAAAG
>OHDS01000887.1_pt1 | contig 13381 bp, 11 predicted proteins | sample 1567031 | NCBI WGS metagenome assembly OHDS01 (sample SAMEA3879503, study PRJEB24766) | human gut metagenome | biome: human-associated habitat; feature: feces | place: USA | collected 1985/1987
CTCGCCCATCTGGGTCTTGAAGACGAAGCCACGCACGCCGATGAAGTCGCCGATGTCGAGCAACTTCTTGAAGACTACGTTGTATAAGTTTTTGTCCTCGCCCGGGCAAATGTCGTCGCGGGTGATGTAAACTTGGATTCTGCCTTTGCTATCCTGAAGTTCGACAAAGCTGGCCTTGCCCATGATACGGCGGCTCATCATACGTCCTGCAATGACCACCTCGCGCTTCTCGTCCTCCTTAAATTCGTCTCTGATCTCGGTAGAGAAAGCGTTGGTAGGATATTCTGCTGCGGGATACGGGTCGATACCCATCTCGCGCAGCTGCTGCAAACTTTGTCGGCGGCCAATCTCCTGGTCGCTCATTTCTAAAATGTTCATATTACCTAAGATATGATTCTATAATTATTTCTACGTTTGCAAAGATACAAAGAATATTCCGAAGGGCGTATCTTTTTACTGTTTTTTAGCGTATTGCGGGGAAAACAACCGCGGAAACAGCGTGTCGCGGGGAAAAGAATTGCGAAAATAGTAGAAAACAACCAGTATAACCAATAACGGGTCCATCGCCGGGACACACAAGAAAAACAACTTGAACAACATGTACATCAAGTAACAACGCTTCGCCAAATCAGCAGCAAATGTGTCCAAGGCGAAGCGTTGTATTTAGTTGTTTACCTTGCAGCAAGATTGTGACACGCAAAGCGTGTAAAGTTGTAACTTGTTGTAAAAGTTGTATTGGTTGTTTTCCCTACTCAGCAGACCATTTTGATACTACCGGGCCACCTGCTTGACGACTGTGCCATCGGCCTGACGGCGGAGGACGATGCCGTGGCGCGTAGGCTGGCGGAGTCTGCGTCCGTCAGGACTGTAGCAGACTGAGGGCGCGGGGGTGTCGAGGCGCGGGCGGGAGAGGATGGAGGTGGAAGGCAACGACTGCAAGCGGGGCGTGACATAGGAGTCGGCATAATAGACGCGGTCGGGCCCCACGTTGACGAGCAGGGTCTGGGTCTTGTACTCGGTCTCGTAGGTCTCCGTGGAGGGATTGTAGTTGAGGACCAGCATCTCCTTCAGGTCGAAGGGGTCGAGCTGGGAGGATTCGGGCAGATAGTCTGCAGGCATGGCGAAGAGGTGGAGACAAGACCACGTATCGACACCAAGGTATTGCGGAAGGACGGTGATGCGGTTGTCGCGCCATTCGCCCACCACCCAGTAGGTCTCGTCCCTGTTGGAACTGAAGGGCAACTGCCAGTAGATCTTGTCGCCATCGCAGACGGCAGGCACCTCCTCGTCCATATCATCCTCTATGAAGGGGTTATAATGGACGAAATGGATGGTCTGCTCAGGCTTTCCCTCTGGCTTCTGCGTGGGCTCATAGCGGAGCGGCACGATCGTGGTCAGTCCCTCGCCATAGCAGCTCCAGCCGCCCGTGGCCGTGGCCAATCCGAGGATGTAGCGGGGCATTCCTTGTTCGTCGAGTCCCCCGTCCACCAGGGCGAGCGTGTCGCCACGCAGGGTGAAGCGGACGTCGGTCTCGGTCTCGTCGGGCAGACAGTCGAGCTCCCCGTCGCCTCGGTCGCTGAGCACCATGCGGCGCGCATAGAATACGGTCCCATCGTCGCCCTCAAACATCGCCTGGGGCAGACGCGCCACGAGGGTGTCGCCCCCCGCACGGTCGAGTTTGAGCCACGTGTCGGTAGGAAAGAAGACGAAGGGATTGGACAAATAGACGCTGCCGTCCTCGGCCTCCACGTAGTCGGCCGTATAATACGTCACGCTATCGAGGTAGGCCACGCCCTCTCCCGGGTCATAGAAACTGGTGGCGCTCCTCACCTGATGGGCATGGACCGTGCCCTCGGGCGCCTCGTAGCGGATGGACTCCGCACCTGGAAAACTCGTTTGCGCCGCCATGCCCAGCGAGAGGAGGGAGGCAGCGACCAATGGTAATAGTCTGATTTTGTTCATATCGTAAGTAGTTTAAAAATTGGTGAATACTGCGTAGCGAGCGGAGCGCCCTTAGACGATCGGAGACCACGACTTCCCCCGCTTTAAGCGAGGAGGTACCACATATACCCGCCAAAGGTGAGCACGAGGACGGCTCCCTCCCACCGCTCGATGGTATATTTGGTGAAGGAGAAAAACCAGATCATGATGGTCGAGACGAGCATCATGTAGAGATCCACGTTGGTGATGCCCTCGATGTGCATGGGCGAGATCATGCCCGTGAGGCCCAGGATGAAGAGGATGTTGAGGACGTTGCTGCCGAGGACGTTGCCGATGGCAATGCCGCTATTGCCCTTCTTGGCCGCCACGACGCTCGTGGCCAGTTCAGGCAGCGAGGTGCCACCCGCCACAATGGTCAGTCCGATGACGGCGTCGCTCACGTTCAGCGCGCGTGCCACCTCGGTAGCGCCTCCCACAAAGAGGTTGCTGCCGCCGATGAGGGCGGCCAGGCCCACGACCATCCACAGGCCGGCCAGCCAGCCCTTCATGGGTTGCTTGGCAGAAGCCTCGTCGGCTGCGGCCTCCTGGGCTGTCTGACCTTGGGTTGTCTCTCCTTGGGCAGGCTGCGCGACAGGCTGGGCCGAAGTGGCGCCCTTGATCGTGAGGCGCATGAAGACGAGGAAGAAGACGAAGAGAATGGCGCCGTCAAGGCGCGTGATGACCCAGTCGTTCTGACACATCATGAGTAGGACGACCGAGGCCACGAGGGCGCAGGGCACGTCTTTGAAGACCGTGGATCGCAGGATCGTCATAGGGGCCACGAGGGCGGCCACGCCGACGATGAGCAGGGCGTTGAAGATATTGCTTCCCACGACATTGCCCACGGCCAGGTCAGGAGTACCCTTGAGGGCGGAGACCACGCTGACGCAGAGCTCGGGCATGGAGGTGCCCAGGGCGACAATGGTCAGTCCGATGACTATCTGGGGCACGCGGAGCCGCTCGGCCACGGCCACCGCCCCCTCGGTGAGTCGGTCGGCGCCCCAAAGGACGAGCACCACGCCCACCACGATCCACAAAGCATTTAGCAACATACTTTTCTTTCTGTTATATTTCTACTTTTTTAATGATGTCTCCCCCGGCCTCTCGGCCCTTGGAAGGAACGAGATTCGCATGCGCCAAAAGGCGAAAAGCGTATCCCCGATGCAAAAATACGAAAAAACCCTGAATGCCAAAACATTCAGGGCTCATTTTTCTCTTTTTGACTATAAAGGGAAAGAACAAGCAACAAGACGTGGACAAACGTCCTGCTTATAGGGGAAAACAACTCATACAACCAATACAATCATGAACTGTCCCCGCGAAGCGTTGTTCAAAGTTGTAAAAGTTGTTCAAGTTGTTTTCCCAATTTAGCTGGCCGTGTTGTAAAAATACGACGTTTCCTGCTGCTCCAAATATAGGATGCAACCTTTATTCTTCCTTCTTCTCCTTCTCCGCCTCCCGCTCCATGGCCTTGGAGGAGGCGAGACTAAACTCGCAGCCGCAGTAGAGCTGGTTGTAGAACTGATACTCCTTGAGCAGTTGGTTGCGCCGTTCCTGCAGTCCGTCCTTGCGCCAGTTTTGAGCCCAAAAGGTCGTGCCAGGGACGGCCTCGGCTGCTGCCAGACCGGCCGCGTTCACCTGCTCCAGGTCCTTCCATCGCGAGGAAGCGAGCGTCGTGGCAAAGAAGCCGATTCCGGTCTGCTGCGCCATGTGGGCCGTGGCCAGCATGCGGTAGGCGAAGCACGCCTCGCAACGTCGTCCGCGCTCGGGCTCGCGCTCCAGCCCTTTCATGGCCTCCCGCCAACTGGCGTGGTCGTAGTCGCCGTCTATCCAGCGTAGGCCCAGCGTCTCGGCGTGGCGCTTGCTCTCCTCCTTGCGTATCTCGTATTCGCGCGCCGGAAAGATGTTGGGATTGAAGTAGAAGATCGTGGGGCGCAGGTCGTGTGCCATCAACCATTCGACGATGGCCGACGAGCAGGGCGCGCAACAGGCGTGGAGCAACACTTCTCCCGCCATGCCCTCGGGTAGGATAATATGGCTGCGTTTCTTTTTCAAAGCGAGTTGTTTTGGTTGTTTTCCCCTTATAAGCAGGCCTTATGGTGAAGAAAAGGGCGCGCAGCTTCTTTCTTCTGCCGATAAATCGCTAATTTTGCACCCTATGGAGAAAGGAAAGATGGCCTCAGGCCGCCCCCATATCGCCATTGTCGATCCCAACGTGTTGGCCACGATAGGATTGCGCCAGCTCTTGCAGACCGTGGTGCCGATGATGGCCGTGGATGTTTACCCCACCTTCGACGCCTTCCTTGCCGGGGGCGGTGAGGGCTGTTATCACTATTTCGTGGCCCAGTCCGTGGCCGTGGCCCACCACCTTTGGTTTATGGACCGCCGCCGCAAGACCCTCGTGCTGACCCTCTCCTCCGACCCTCACTCCCAGTTGGCTGGCTTTCGCCACCTCTGTGTGGGCGTGGCCGAGGAGACGCTCGTCTGCGAGGTGCTGCGCCTTGTGCAGCAAGGCCATTCGGGCGGTCGCAACCTGCCGACGGTCGAGACCGACGCGCAGCGTCCCACCCTCACCCCGCGCGAGGTGGAGGTGCTCTCGCTCGTGGTCCGCGGACTGATGAGCAAGGAGATCGCCGACCGCCTCCATATCAGCCTGCCGACCGTCAATACCCATCGCAAGAATATCTGCGAGAAACTGGGCGTGAAGAGCGTCCCCGCCCTCACCGTCTATGCCGTCATGCACGGCTATGTGGAGCTGCGCCAAATAGAAGGCAAGGGCTGACCTTTTCTCTTGCGTCAATACCCGTTGGGCTTGCGTCAATAGACGCGGGGGCCGAAGATGGCCGTGCCCACGCGCACCTGGTTGCTCCGGCACGTGACGGCTATCTGGTAGTCGTGGCTCATGCCCCAGGAGCGGACGCAGAAGCGAGGGTCGTCGGCAAAATAGCGCGCCTTCACCTCGTCGAAGAAGTCGGCTGCCGTGAGCATCTCGCGGCGTATCTGGTCCTCGTCCTCCACGTTGGACGCCATCATCATCAGGCCGCTGATGTGTACGTTCTTCATCTCGCGCCATTCTCCTGCCTCCAGCAGCTCGCGACAGGCCTCCAGGGTCAGTCCATACTTCGTCTCCTCCTCGGCGATATGGAGTTCGAGCAAGACGTCGATGACGCGGTCGTGCTTGGCCGCCTGCTTGTTGATCTCGCGGAGCAACTTGGGCGTATCGACCGCCTCCACCATCGAGATATAGGGCGCGATATATTTCACCTTGTTTGTCTGCAGGTGGCCGATGAAGTGCCATTGGATGTCCTTTGGCAGCGTCTCCACCTTCTGGCGCAACTCCTGCTCATGGCTCTCGCCGAAGATGCGTTGTCCCGCCTCGTAGGCCGGCAGGATATACTCGTTGGGATGATACTTGCTGATGGCCACCAGCTCCACCCCCTCGGGCAGATGGCCGAGCACCTCTTTTAAGTTTTTTGCTACATCTACCATCGTATGCTTTCTCCTATATGATTATGATGAAACAGTCTTCTGTCTTATTGGAAAACAGGAATACTGTCTTATTGGAAACTGGAATAACTGGAATACTGGAACAATTGGAATGCTGGACCAATTGGAATACTGGAATATTGGAATATTGGAACAAGCCTACTGCTCCTCGTATTCCGGCTTCGCGTCCTCGTTTTGTCCCTCGGCCTTGGCGCGGTTGTCGTGCTCGAAGACGTCCATCACCTTGGTGTCGGCGATGGCGGTAATCTCGTAGTCGATCATGGTCGATCCCATCACCTCATCGACATGCTTCACGGCCCCGCTCACCGAGGCAGCCTGCACGAGATAATAGACGCTCGTGCGCTTCTCCTTCTGCGTCTTGTCGTCGAGCGTGATAAAGGCCAGTTTGCACTTGAACCACTTGTCGTCGCCATCGGCGTCGCTGAAGAAGATCTCGCCATAGGTGGCTGGCGTGATGGCCTTCACCTCAAACTCTCCGTTGATGTATGCGCCCATCTCCTTGGTGATGGCCTCCTCGGCCTCGCCGAAGGTGTAGGCATCTACCACGTAGGTCTCCGTGGTTTTCTTGTTCTGTCCGTCCTCCATCATCTTGTCGTAGCGGACGCGGGTCTCAAACCAGTTGGCTGTTCTGCTTCTCATTATATATATGTATGTTTTCTTTTTTGTCTGACGTCTTGTCTTGCGTGGGCCCGTCCCGCTTGCCGAGATAGGCCCCGAAAAGTGGTGGCTACCCCTCGGGGAGACCGCTTTCGACCTGCAAAAGTAGCAAGAAAATCCCACAAATGACCCGCGGGGGCAAAGTTTTTCGCCTTTGCCTTTGCCGTTTGGCCGAATTGGTGTAACTTTGTGGCAAAATACAAGTTTCATACACAAGAGTCAATCCCCGTGCAATCGGGGTAACCGTATTAAATAACTAAAAGAATTATGCCGGAAATCTCAGCACGTGGCCTTATTGTGCCCGAATCGCCTATCCGCAAGCTCGCACCCCTGGCCAATGCAGCCAAGGCGCGCGGCACGAAAGTTTATCACCTGAACATCGGCCAGCCCGACGTGCATACGCCGCAATGTGGTCTCGACGCTCTGAAGAAGGTCGATGCCAAAGTGTTGGCCTATTCGCCCAGCCAGGGCATTGAGAGCTATCGCAACAAGCTCGTGGGCTACTACGCCAAGCACAACATCAATCTGGTGCCCGACGACATCATCGTCACCACGGGCGGATCCGAGGCCTTGCTCTTTGGCTTCATGGCCACCCTCAACCCTGGCGACGAGATCATCATCACCGAGCCCGCCTATGCCAACTACATGTCCTTTGCCCTGATGGTGGGCGCCAAGGTGCGCTCCATCCACACGAGCATCGACAATGGCTTCGCCCTGCCCGCGATCGAGGAGTTCGAGAAGCTGATCAACGACCGCACGCGCGGCATCCTGATCTGCAACCCCAACAACCCCACGGGCTATGTCTATACCCGCCAGGAGATGGAGCAGATCCGCGACATCGTGAAGAAGCACGACCTCTATCTCTTCGCCGACGAGGTCTATCGCGAGTATATCTATACCGACGAGCCCTACACCTCGGCCATGCACCTGGAGGGTATCGAGAACAACGTCATCCTCGTTGATTCCGTCTCCAAGCGCTACTCTGAGTGTGGCATCCGTATCGGCGCCATCATCACCAAGAATACCGAGGTGCGCAAGGCCGTGCTGAAGTTCTGCCAGGCCCGTCTCTCTCCCCCCTTGATGGGTCAGATCATCGCCGAGGCCTCGCTGGAGGCTCCCGAGAGCTATATCGAGGGCGTGCAGAAGGAGTATGTGGAGCGTCGCAACTGCCTCGTCAACGGTCTGAACCAGATCCCGGGGGTCTTCTCTCCGATGCCGAAGGGTGCGTTCTACACGGTCGCCAAGTTGCCCGTGGACAATGCTGAGAAGTTCTGCCGCTGGCTCCTGGAGGAGTTCTCCTATGAGGGCGAGACCGTCATGATGGCCCCTGCGAGCGGCTTCTACAGCACCAAGGGTGCCGGCCTCGACGAGGTGCGCCTGGCCTATGTGCTCTGCTGCGACGAGCTGCGCAAGGCCCTCGTCTGCCTGGAGAAGGGCCTGGAGGCTTATCCCGGCCGCGTGAAGTAAGTCTATCGCATTCCCCTTATAGGGAGCGGGGAGTCGCCCAAGGAGCGGCTCCCGGCTCCTTTCCCTTTATATGATGCCGGACGATTGTGGTCCGGTCTGCTACGCATTCATCTCAATAGAAACACTATGAATTTCCCCCTGTTTATCGCACGCCGTATCTACGGCAAGGGAGCTGGAAGTCAGAAGGTGGCCAAGCCTGCCATCCGCATCGCCACGGCAGGTGTGGCCATCGGTCTGGCCGTGATGATCGTCACGGTGAGCGTGATCCTCGGTTTCAAACATACGATCCGCGACAAGGTCGTGGGCTTCGGAAGCCATATTACCGTGGCCAATATCGCCAGCCTGATGTCCTCCGACCAGTATCCGATACAGATGGACGACTCCATGACGACCGTCCTCCGCGCCATACCGGGCGTGCGCCACGTGGAGCGCTACGCGATGACACAGGGCATCCTCAAGACCGACGACGACTTCCTGGGCGTGGCCCTCAAGGGCGTCGGTCCTGAATACGACACGACCTTCATCCACCAAAATATGGTGGAGGGGTCGATTCCCCATTTCTCCGATTCCTCCTCCACGCAGCGGCTGCTCATCTCGAAGACCATTGCCGACCAGTTGCGCGTGAAGTGTGGGGAGCGCATCTTCGCCTATTTCATCAACCACCAGGGCGTGCGCACGCGCCGCTTCACCATCACGGGCATCTACGAGACCAACCTCAAGCAGTATGACCAGCAGATGTGCTTCACCGACCTCTATACCGCCAACCGCCTCAACGGTTGGCAGGAGGACCAGTATAGCGGGGCGGAGATGCTGGTGAGCGACTTCGGCCAGATCGACGAGGTGGAGCACCTGGTCGTGAAGCGCGTCAACCGCACCACCGACCACTATGGCGAGACCTATTCCTCCGCCACGGTCACGGAGATGAATCCGCAGATCTTCTCCTGGCTGGAGCTGATGGACCTCAACGTCTGGCTCATCCTCGGACTGATGATCGCCGTGGCGATTGTCACGATGGTCTCGGGCCTGCTCATCATCATCCTGGAGCGCACGCAGATGATCGGCGTACTCAAGGCCCTGGGATCCAAAAACCAGCAGGTGCGCCACGTCTTCCTGTGGTTTGCCACCTTTGTGCTGGGCAAGGGCCTGCTCTGGGGCAACGCCTTGGGCCTGGGCCTCATCGCCCTCCAGCACCTCACGGGCTTCGTGCGCCTCGATCCCCAGACCTACTATGTCAGCACGGTCCCCGTGGAGATCTCCTGGCCCATCGTTCTGGCCCTCAACGTGGCCACGCTCCTGGTCTGCGTTGCCGCCCTCGTCGTCCCCTCCTTCCTCGTCTCTCGTATCCATCCCGCCAAGAGCATGCACTACGAGTAGGGCCTCTTGTCCTTAACGTTTGCGGGTCTCCCGCATAGATTCCCCTCCCACGACAAAGGGCTGGATCCCGATTCGGAATCCAGCCCTTTGCATTTAAGGATGATCAGCTGCTATGGCAGCCGAGGGGAGTATTAATCGTCGCCCCAATTTTTGCTGTTCGATTGTCCCCACAAGCCTGTGTATTTGTCGTCTTTCTTGGTCGTCTCCTCGCCGAACACACCAAAGCGGTCGATGCACTCTCCGTTGGGCTGGCCTTTTAAGACGCTGGCTGTCTGTAAGGTTGCGTCGCAGAGAGAGTCGAGGATGATCACATCTATCTTGGGAGCGATATAAATCTTCTTCATTTTGTGTCGCTGTTATTGTCGTTTTGTTATTTGATAATGACTTTCTTTCCGTTTACTACATACATACCCTTGGGCAAGCCCTCCAGGCTATTGTCGCGGCGCACCATCTGTCCGTGCATGTTGAATACGCCCTCTATGCCGCGCTTGTAGGACGTGCTATTGCTGCTGCCGTGGATGTCGTCGATGCTCGTGGCGCTATCCTCCACGCCGTCGATCATGAGCGAGACCGAGCTTGCGGATGTGCCCGACAACTCAAACCAGCAGCGGAACGCCTTCAGTCCGTATTGATAGAGCTCGCCATTCTCCTTTGCGCCGCTCGGCACCTGGATGAGGTTGCCCTTGTACATGAAGAAGTCGCCATTGAGGTCGTCGCGGTCTGAGATGATCCCGTTGTTGTCGTATGTCTTTGCCAATGTGCCCTTGCAGACCATCGTACGCTGGTTGCCGCTGCCTGAGAAGGTCTTTGTTGACACCCAGGTTTTGGGATCCATATGCTCCGTCAGTTTCTTTCTGTCGAGCGATACCATCGTGATGTCGTAGTGGTCTTTCTCGATGGTCTTGGTCAGACGGTTGTCCTTGTCGGAGGAGGGCTTGTAGTCGCTGCCCAGCCACTCGCTATTGTCCTCGCCCTCTTTTGTGTAGAAGTGTTCTACGGTATAGGCTGGTGAGCGCGTCTCGGTGTAGGGAGGATAAACGATATACGGCTCGAAAGCCTTGACCATCACCGAGTCGTCGTTTTGGGGCTCCACGGTCACGAACTGCACGCTATTCTCCGTCAGCGCCGCAAGTCTTGCTACCTTCACGGTGTCTCCGAACGTACGCTTCATCTGTCCCCACGTCAGATCGACGGGCAGAATGAGCGAGTTCCACATATTGTCGTTCAGCTTGCGGTTAAGATGAAGCACGCTATTCTTGTACTCGTCCTTTGCCTCGGTCAGATAGCGCAGGTCGGTAGACTCCTCGTCGAGAATCAGCTCCGGGTTGCGTCGTGGTCCGGCATAAAGCAGCTTGAATTCGTCCACGGCGGTCAGCTCGTCCTTGGCTACAGCCGGCTTTCCGTCGGGTGTAGGGTCTACGTAGAAGCCTATGCGGAGCGTAACAGGATTCTTGTCTGATATTTCGTTCCCATCCAGGGCTTTGTCGAGACATATCTGCACCTGGTTCTCATACTTTCCCTCGAAGAAGGCATGTCCGATACCGGCTCCTTCGTATGTATTGCCAAGCGTCTCGGCATCAGCCTGACTTATACCGTCGAGGGTTGCTGCTGAGTATATCTTTTCATTCGGTTTGCCGTCGGCACCGAGCACTGTAATGAACAGGTTTGCAAGCGGTTTTTTATTCGTATCGATGTTCTCCGAACTGTTCGCTGTGCTGAATCCGTTGCATCGCAGCAGGTACCATCCTCCCTTGTGTACCTTCACGTCCTGGTAGATATTGAATCCGCGCAGGCCTTTGGTGTAGCAATAGAAATACTGGCCGTATTTTTGGTGATGGGGTTCAGTTCTACCTGTCCAAGCATCATCTTTTGTGTTGCCAATTATGTTATACGTCTTGTACATTTTTTTGTCTCCAAAGTACACGTGGCTCTTTACATCATCAGGTAAATTTTCACCTCCGATTAGCCATTTTGCAGCATCCGTATCATTTACTCTGAAATCAGGACAAGTAAGAAGGAAAGAGGCATCGACAGGCGATTTCATATATGCAGGATCTGTGTTGAAGAGCAGGTAATACTCATTCTTTGTAATCACCTTCCACTCCTGATTCTTGTATTCTGGGGTGCCCTCTGTGGCTAAGCTTGTCACATAATCGCAGAACTTATTCTCGTCGTTGGGATAAGCAGTGAGATACCCCAATGGGTTAAATGGAGATTTGGCTGTGTGGATTTTGACGAGATACACCTTGTTCGTTTCTGAATAGTCCTTGGCTTTTACAAATCTGATAGCGCAATTTTCATTTCTATCCATAAATACCCCATTTACCCCATCTTTATCCTTGAAGATTCCCATATATGAGCCAGTACTAGAACCTGTCACTTTGCTTTGCAGGAAATACGTTTTTGAACCATCATTCCATATCATATAAATGGAATGTGGTGAAACATTCAGCGAGGCATGGGTACCCCACTTGCCGCCAATACTCAGAAACTTTTTGGCACCGACATTATACAGACACACAATCTTATCTCCGTCGGTTTCAGCCGTTCCTTTGCTTGTACAATTTGCTGACGAAGGATCAATGCCATAAAGTTTGTCAACACCTTCAATAGTATTTTCTGTTCCGTTGTTTTCCGTCGCTTTATTTTGTGCCGAAGCCTGCCCTATGGGGACAAGAATCCACACGAGTAGCATGGCTGCGAAAAGTTTCCAAAGGCTGGATGATGCCTTGGAAGATTGCAATGTTGTAGTTCTCATAAAAATTGATCCTGTGTATAAATGTGTATAAACTTGTTTTGATTTATTTCTCTGTCCGAAGGGCATGGCGCTGCAGAGTCGGCTCCTATGGTGATAGAAGCTACTCTGTTTGCTAAGTCCTTGTCGAATGGTAATAATGGGTGGTTGTGGTCAATCAAGCCACTGGCGTATCCTGAAGATATCCTTCCCTCCTTTGCGTCTCTATGGTGTGTGTGGCGCGAAGATTTGCCTAAAAACGACCGATCCGGGCCTTGTCTCCATTTTGACGGCGCAAAATTACTGTAATTTCTCTAAACTGCCAACTTTTTATCTGTTAATTTGTATTGTTTTCATTCCAAAAGCCAATTTTACCCCCCCCGTTCTTGATCTGTGTCAATCTCTAAGTCTTGTTTGTTCGCCAGTCTTGGAATGGTAATAACGCGCTTTTGGTGATGAAAGCTTCCTCCCTCCTGCCGTCTTCTCCTCGTGTCTTCTGCCCTCTTTTGTCCTCTTCTGTCTTATTCCCTTTCTTCGGTAAGCCTTCGGGATTTCTTCGGGATGGCGCATCTTACTGTTGCCGGACAGGCTACAAGCTCTTACAGGAACGTTCTCCTGCTATTCTTTCTCGTCATGCCAAAACTCGAACGAGCTCAGTTTTACGCATGGCTTATCGAAAGCGTTGTTACTCAAGTTTCGCATGTAAGCTCCACACGCCCTGAAAAGGGCAGAAGCTCCTAGCCCAGGGCATCGCCCTGGGTATAATAGCAATCAGCAAGGCGCCCTGTAAGGGCAAAAGCCTTATATATTGCCTGGATTTTTAAAGCTTTTGCCCTTACAGGGCGACAGGTTTGCGTCCGTAATAACCCAGGGCGATGCCCTGGGCTAGGAGCTTTTGGGCCTTCAGCCCGTTTCTTGAACCACTTGCGAAACCATTTTTCCCTATTTCATGCGATCGTTTTTTTGATTGTTTGCCCTTGGTTTTTCTTTTCAACATGCGTTTTTGTGAAAAAGATACCCTCAAATCGTGGTGAAGCCTTGTTTTTGATGTACCACTTTCGTAGTCAATTCTGCGGCCTAAAGACAGGAAAGTGAGGCTTGCGAGACCTATTTTACCCCATTTTCTTCGGCTTTTATCGGCTATCATATCGACTATGTTGTCGAATATAGAGGTGAAAGTAAAGTAGTAGAAAGAGATAATCTGTTGGTAATAAGCCTTTTAGAGAGAAAAGAGTGTTTGGGCTTTGTTCCAGTTCCAGTTGTTCCAGTTATTTTTTGAGGGTATGCAAAATCCTATTACCCCTATATATACTATATAACTAATTAGTTATTAAGTAGTTATAGATAATAAGAGAAAAATGGGGGTGTCTCGAAATTAATTGGAATACTGGAATACTGGAACAACTGGAACGCTCTTCTTTCTCCGAGGCTTCTCAAGTGCTGTGATGCCTCTTTTCTCCAAGGCCCTCCCGGGGGATGTTCTCCTCTCTGAGGCCCTTTCTGTGATGGCCCTTCCCCTCGCTGGCCCCAGCCATTTGCTCGAAGCTTCGACAGAAGAGTATTTCCGTCTCCTTGCGTCTCATTCCACCCTCATCTCACGTTATCTCATTCAAGTTTCGCAAGTAAGTTCCTTAGCTTGCTATCTTTAGTTCATAAATCTGT
>OHDS01000893.1_pt1 | contig 13300 bp, 7 predicted proteins | sample 1567031 | NCBI WGS metagenome assembly OHDS01 (sample SAMEA3879503, study PRJEB24766) | human gut metagenome | biome: human-associated habitat; feature: feces | place: USA | collected 1985/1987
ATCGACCAGCTTTGGGCAGATTATGTTCCGCCGGTTTATGACAACGATATCACACTTCCCGAGTTCTGTGAGCGTTTCAGACTCTTTGCTTGTTCACAGCTTGGTCTTTACTACGATATTAAGCTTATCAGACTTTTTGTTGCTGCGTTTGCGTCTACCAGACTTATTATCCTTCAGGGTATTTCAGGTACAGGTAAAACTTCACTTGCTTACGCCTTTGGTAAGTTTGTAAACAATCCTTCAATCGTTGCTTCCGTTCAGCCGTCATGGCGCGACAGAACAGAGCTTTTCGGTTACTTCAACGAATTTACAAAGAAGTTCAACGAAACCGAGCTTCTCCGTGCAATGTATGAGGCATCGTATAACGAAAACATCTATGCGGTAATCCTTGATGAAATGAATATCGCTCGAGTTGAGTATTACTTTGCCGAGATGCTTTCAATTCTTGAAATGCCGTCAAGAGATGAGTGGGTTGTTGATATCATCCCGAACTCTTGGCCGTCTGACCCGAAGCATATCGTGAACGGTCAGCTCAAAATTCCGCCGAATATGTGGTACATCGGTACTGCGAATAACGATGACTCGACATTTGCTATCACAGATAAGGTTTATGACCGTGCTATGCCGATTAACATCGACACAAAGGGTGTTCCTTTTGAAGCACCTCTCACAGACTCTGTATACATTTCATACAAACATTTTGAGTACATCCTCAATGCCGCTAAGGTTCAATTTGTTGTTTCGGAAGAGAACCTCAAAAAGATTGCCCTTCTGGATGATTATGTTATTGAGCATTTCCGCATAGCTTTTGGTAACCGTATTGTAAAACAGCTTCGTGACTTTGTTCCTGCTTATGTCGGAACAGGCGGTACAGAGCTTGACGGTCTTGACTATGTTCTTGCCCGCAAGGTATTTAGAAAATTTGAGTCACTCAATCTTTCATACATTCGTGATGAAATAGATGGCCTTTGTGCGTATATTGACGAGCTTTTCGGCGAAGAAAATATGACTGAGAGCAAGGATTATCTCCGTATGCTCAAGAAGCTTGTATAATTTTAGCAATTCAGGGCGAACTCTGTTCGCCCTTTGCTTGGTGAAAGGACTTTGTTCCTTTAGCGGTAAAACTATCTGATTGGAGAAAAATCAATGGCTGATTTTGGTAAATATTTCAGAGCATATATGTATATGCAGGACATTCTGAAAAATGATTTTACTTACAATTACATAACAGAAGGCCTTAAGGACGGCGATAAGGGCGAGGATAAGCTCGACGGTAAGACCAACGAAAAGGTAATTGATATGGAATGGGTTGTTGCCATTGAGGAAACACTTCCGTACATTCAGAAAGCAATAGACGAACAGCGCCGTTTTATTAAGCAGGTTGACAATGTTGTTAGAGTTGAGCTTGCAAAAAAGATTGGTCCCGAGTCGGTTAAGCACCTTTCGCAGCACACTAACTTTATTGCCAAGGTTGAGGGGGATATGGTAACGCCTAACAAAATCCTCACAATTGAGCGCGAAGAAAGCTTTGCTATTTATGAAAACCGTGTGCTTATGACGCTGATTCGCAAAGCGCTTCACTTTGTTGACGATAAATATTCAAAAATGAAAGATGTGCCGAACGACAGCTATAATAAAATTTCTATGGTTCGCCACATTGATTTTAATGAGAAAAAAGTAGATTTTAATCTTAACTATATAAATGAATCTCACGAAACTCTTGCAGATGACCTTGATGTTCTTGATGTTTCTCAGCTTTCGGACTTTGACCGAATCAGAAGAATCAGAACAACCCTTAATGAGTTTTTAAACACTCAGTTGATTAAGGAAATCTCAAAAGAGCCTGAGGTTCGTCCGCCGCTCATGCAGACCAACCTTCTCAAAAAGAACCCCAACTTTAAAAGAGTGGTTGAGCTGTGGAACTTTCTCGACAGTTACAAGCGTAAAGGCTTTGAGGTTGTAAGCGAGGAATACAACGGCAAAATGACAGATACTGTTCAGCAGGATGTTTACTTTGCGATGGGATTCCAGCATTTTATGATGTCTATTGCTACAAACCCGGCACTTCGTTCAATCCTTAAGGAACAGTACGACGCTGAAAATGCACGAATTGCCGAGGAAGAATCAAAGCCGCAGAAGACCCGCGAGGCGGTTATGAAGGCACAGCTTGATGCTGTTCGTAAAGAGGAGATGGAAATCCGCCTTCGTGAAATCCGTGAACGCGAAAAGAAAATTCTTGACCTCACGAATGAAATCAAGAATTTAAAGGTCATAATTGATCAGAAAGAACAGCAGATTCTCACTCTCAGGGGCAGGGTTTCTGCTCTTGAAGACCAACTTGAAGAGGTTAAGAAAGAGCTCCAGCAGACAAAACTCAAGTTGATGGAGGCAGAAAAGAGGATTGCCGAGCTTGAGGAAGAAAATCAGCAGTTAAAAGATACTATTGAAGAGTTGAATAAAACGATTGATGAACTCAATCAGACTATTGACACACTCAATAAAAAAATAGTAGAATTAAATAACAGAATTCTCGTGCTTGTGCAGGAGAATGCTCGTTTGCAGACAAAGGTGAAAGAGCAGGAAGCTGTTATCGCCGAGCAGAAGGCTCATATCGAAGAACTTGAAACTCAGGTTGCCGAGCAACTTGCAAAGATTACGGCTCTTACGGAAAACCTTGAAAAATGTCATGCGCAGATTGAAGAGGACGCTCGTAAGATTACCGATTTGTCTGACAAAAATGAGAAGCTCACTGATACTCTCCAAACCGAACGCATTCAGCATAAGGAAACAGTCAACAAAATGAATGCCGATTTTGCTGAAGAAAAACAGCAGATGAACGACGCTCATTCGGCAGAGGTTGAATCGCTTAACCATAAATTCAACGATGCAGAGGTTGAACATAACACTTATGTAGCAAAGCTGAATGCGGATTTTGCGGCAAAGGCAAATGAAACAGAGCAAAAGCATCTTAAAGAGCTTGCAGATAAAGAAGAAACTCACAAGAATGAACTTGCTGAAATTAAGGAAGCCAACCTTAAATCATCAGCCGCAAGCAATGCCGCTCACGCTTCTGAGCTTAAAAAGGCTTATAAGTCGGTTGACAAAAAGGTTGAGCTTGCAGAAAAGGCTTGCGAAAAGCGTATGAAAGCCAAGGTTGCCGAGGTTAAAAAAGAGGCTCAGGCTGAAATTCGCAAAGCCGAAAAGAAAGCAAGCGAAAAAATCAGCCTTGCTAAGGATGAAATTAAATCTGTCAAGGATACAGGCGATTTGTTCGTTCGTGACTACGGCTTCGGCAGTGTTGCAGTTGTTTCAAAATATGCCGAAGAGCTTGCAAAATTCGGCAAGCTTTCAATCGCAGACGAGCTTATAAACGCACAGAAAAGCGTAAGATCTCTTTGCATATGCAGAAGTAAAAAGGGTGTTGTGCTTGCAGGCTTTTCACAGAGCGGCGCAAGCGTATATAATGTTTATAAAAAGCAGGCAGATCTTACTGTTGCATTTAACGATTTGTGTTCAATGCTGAAAGGTATGAGCAATCTGCCGATTGTAATTACATTCTCCGGTGTTGACAGACCGTTTGTGATGAATTTTGAAAACATTGTAAGAGATGCAACCAAAAGAAAAACAACTGTTTTCCATAACAAAACTCTGAAAGCAAACGGATTTGTTTCAGTTTATTTTGGTAAAGAATAAGGGGCAAAAATGAAAAACTCTACTGCGCCCAACAGAAAAACGGGCAGAATGATTGCTAAAAATTTAATAGTTCTGTTCACTGTTGCACTTGCCGGCTTTTGCGGCATTCAGGCGTGGTTTACGGATAAGAGTTCAGCGGCACCTGACGGTATTAAAATTGCTGTTGTTAAGCATAACGATCCGGCTCCTAAAGACACAGAATATAAAGTGGGTAATATTAAGCTTGATAAAACTAATTGCAAATTTCTTGAGAATCTTCAGTTGACCGAAATAACCGGTGACGGCACAGATTTTTATAAACCGGCTTTGATTCAAACAGGCGGTCAAGCTCAAGTTGATACAAAAGCAGATTGGAGTCCAGCTGCTGCAAATCAGCATTATTTGTCATTTGACCTTTACATTCGTTCAAAATCGCAGTATAATATATCAATAGGCAAAAAATCAACAATAAAACCGGATGCTCCTCAACTCACAACTCAAGACGGTACGGGCATTAAAAATAAAAGCAAGTACGGTAATTTTTCAAGAGATTCCGTAGTTGGTGCAGTAAGATTCTCGGTTGTTGACTATAAATCCGCTCCTCCTTCAAAAAAGCTCCTGTGGTTGCCGGCTCCGAATATCTTGTTGGAGCAGACGACTGACGCGTACACTTTGTCAGACGATAAAGAAAACGGAGATTCGTACAGTCATGTATACTATAACACAAAAAAGGAAAAGATAACAGTCAGTAGTACTGATGTTGATAGTGCGTTTGTTGTGAATAATAAAGGTTTTGCTGACGGAAAATTTACCTATGAGCTTGGTAAAAACAAAAGCATTGCAGAACTTAAAAAGTCTTCAGATACCGATACCGATCCATACTACGGCGACTACGGCGCTATGGTAACCTGTAATATGTGGATCGAGGGCGAAGACGCAGAGGCAAGACTTGCCCTTGTAAACGGAAAATTTAAGGTTAATCTTGTATTGACAAAAGAAAGTTGATTTTAAAGTAGGAAAGGGGAAATTTTGATGAAGTTGAAAGATAAGTTTTGTAACTTTCTCAACGGTTTAGTTGACTCGAGACTGAATAACACAAAAAAGGTCACGACTTCATATGTTGCTCTTTTTCTTGTTTTAAGTATTTTCGCAGTATCTACCTTTTCATGGTTCACAATAAGAGATACGGCAACTATTGATTCAGAAACATTTTCTCTTGAATCTGCTGCCGGAATGAGAGTTAATAAGGGTGAAGAAATAAGAAATACAATCACCGTAAAACAGGCAAAGCTGAAAGAAGCATCAAGTGTTGACGGTCGTAATATGTTTTTTCCTGTAGATCGCGGATACGGCGATAAAGGACAAAGCGTTGACACAAGCGAAATGAAATTTCGTGAAGGCACAGTAGGAGATAAAAATAACGGATACATATACAGCGATTTTACCCTTACCGGTCAAACAGGCGGTCAGGTTGAAGTATATGTAAAAAGTTACAAAGTTGAGGTAAAAAATAAAAATACAGGTAATACAGAAGTTTATGACGGTGCAACACATATTACTGTTGACGGCAACAGTAAGCCATCGACATATCTGGCATATCAGAATCCTTGTCCAATAAGGATTGCATTCATCAGAAACAGTGCTGAGGCTTCGACCGTTATTGATCCCACTGCAATTATTGACAACTACGCTGACGAATGTCAGGCAGTAAGTTCTGTTAATTCGCTCGGCTCGGCAACAACCACTAAAGCAAAGGGCAGGTCATTTTCCGACTACTATTTCGGTACAGGTGCTCCTCTTTTTACTCTTGACGGTCTTAAATCCCAAAACATAACCATGGTTGCGTGGCTTGAGGCAACCGGAGAGAACTGTGACGCTTACGAGGGTCAGGATGTGTCAATTACAGTTGAACTTGAAAGTAACTGGAAAGATATGGAATATGTTACTTTCGTTGACAAAACAAAAGGTGATGCTGACGATGACGAAAATACGGAACTCAGGTGGGTTGGCAATGCCGGATGTTTCCTTGTTATGACCTATTATGACGAAAACTTTGAAAATCCAAAGTCAGTAGTAATGAGTGAGTCAAAGAGTGATGGAAAAAAACCTATTGAATGGATAGCTTATCTGCCAAAGGATAAAATAACAAACATATCTTTTATGCGATATAGTAAAGTAAAAGAGAAAATTAAGCTTGACGGAACTAATGATGTTGAGGTAGGCAGAATATATAATGTATGGCATACAACAGCTGAAGTAAATACATGGATTGCTGCAAATAAAAGTGGCAATGGTGAAAAAGCGTTTAATTGGTCACATGAAATAAATAAAAACGGTCTTCAGACATACCGCACAGATGACGGAACTAAAAACGGAAATAAAGAAAATACCTATTATGCCGTACACGGTAACGGTTACGGCGATACCCCTACTGTTGCTGAAAATGTTGCCCCGTGTATCGGATATTGGGGTACAACTTATCCCAACAGTTCAGGCGGCAGTGTTGAACCGACTACAACCGAACAACTGCCGACAACCGGAGAGACCTACGCGAGAGCGGATATTCAAATTGATTACAATTTATGGTTAAATGAATATAATTCATATAACGGCGGCGGAGGTCTGAGAAATCTGCTTAGTCAGAATGTTTTGGTACTAAAAGCCGTATTCGATTCAAACGGTACAGAAACCGCTTATGAAATGAAACCGCAGGGTGGCGGAGATAAGTGCGTGCTGTCAAAGACAAGCGTCAAAGGCGGTTCTCGACTTGTAAGATTTGATTTGTATGATCCTGCAAAAAAAGATCCAATAATAAGGAAATATCTAGTGCCTGAAAACATTCAGCATACATTTACTGAGAGTGCGGGTTCTAACGAATATATCATATCTTATAGTTTGGTAAATCAAGGATCAGGTATAGTTGAAAAAGCAGGCAATTGGTAAATTTAATTGATTAACATATTAAGGAGGTGTCACGATGAGAGAAAGACTTGCCCTTTTAAGTGAGTATTTGAAAAACAGACTTGCATTTGGCAAGAATAAAAAAACAAGAAAAGGTTTTATACTCACTATGGTGGCACTTGTTGAAGTACTCGCCATATCGGTTGTGTCCGTTTCGGCTTGGGTTGAAACTATTTCAACAATCACAATTAAAGCTGAGGGCGCAAAAATTGACAATTATGTTTATACTAATGCCGATATTGGTAGTGGTGATGGTTATTCAAACGAAATCATTGACTTGACTAAATATTTCCGTGCTGCGGGTGGAGTGCATCTTGCTTCGGCTTCAAGTGCTGACGGTGAAAATATATTTTTCCCAATAAAGAAATCAGGTGAGTCTAAATTTGGTGTTGGCTCTTACAGATGTGCGGATGTAAACGATAAGAATGTTAATTATATTGACTTTTCATTTAATGTAAAGGTTGATAAAACCTTTAAAGCGGATCATGCAGAATTTTACCTTGATCAAGTACCTAAGATAACTATAGGTGGTGGAAATGTTTCAGGAAACCTTGTAAGAATGGCAATTACAGATACCGATACTCAAAATACGGTTGTATGCGGTTCTAATGCCGGTGACGGAAATGTTGTAAATAAAGCAGATGGCACTAAAGTTCCTGAGAAGGTTCAAGCTTTTAGCGATTTTGTTGTTAGTTCTGAATCTATACCAACGGAGTTGTTTCGGGTTGATAGAGGAAGCAGTAAAACAATAAATATTAAAGTGTGGCTTCAGGATGATAATGCGGCTACTGCATATGCCGGTAAAACTGTTTCAATAACTGATGTTAATATTGTAACTCAGAACAGAAAAGGCAATAAAGTGTATTTTGTTGACCGTACTGTAAATGATACCACAAAAAATTGGACAAAGAATGTAACATTTCAGCAGGGTAGCGGAACTTCTGTAGCAATGAAGTTTGATGCGAAGTCGCATACATATTACTGTGATTATACACCCGCCGCTGACGATACAAAAGTTAAGTTCACCTCGGAAAGTGTTACTTGGACTACTGATATGAAGTCGCTCAATTCAGGCGACAGTATGTACTACACCGCCTATGGCGATCATAATAACAGTAATGCCGGATACGGTACATGGGGCGAAGTGATTGAAATCAGTGTTTCAAGCAAAACCGCCGATGTACTCCCAGATACAGGCAATGTTTCAAGTGTATATATGGTTCCGGATAAAAATGACTCTTACAGTAAAGTTAGAATGCCATTTACTGCTGACAAGAAAAAATGGGTCGGTTATATTGCAAAGGAAAAGGCAGACAAAATGACTTTTTCTTTTACAAATAACGGTAATACATATAAAATTCCTGCTCCTAACAGAGGTAATTCAACGCTTTTTGTTGTTACTTCTGCTACAACAGGTTATTGGGATCCACCTGCTACTATTACTGTTACTGCAGGCAAGAATGATGTAGGAGCTGCCTTAGGAGATCCTAAAGTTAGTTATGATGGTTTGACAAGTGCTACAATTTCTGTAACCCCCGGTACAAAGGTTAAGCTAATAGCAAATCCTAAAAAAGGTTTCGTATTGAAAAACTGGGTAAACAGCGATACAAGTGCCGTGGCAGACGGCATTGACAGCAACGGTTATTTTACTCCGACAGCTTCAGGTAACTATAACTTTACAGCCGTTTATGTTGAGTCGTTGACATTTGAGGCTTATGTCAGAACATATGACGGTGCAAACCTTTCTGAAAGCACAAATGGTGGCTCAGTTGAAATTAAGTGTGGAAACCAAAACTCGACTGTAGATTCCAACGATGGAACACACATTACACTAAATGCTGTTAAGGGCAGCACAGTTACATATTACGCAAAAGCTAATGACGGATATGTTTTTGACGGCTGGTACACAGATGCAGACTGTAAGAGTAATTCGGAGAATTCGAGCGATATATATGAATTGGCTAATGTTCAGGATTCCAAGATGTTGTATGCGAAATTCAAAGTCGATACTTATACTGTAGAAGCATACACTCAGCACGGTAATAACGCTCCCTTTGATAAAGCCGGTAAGGTGTCTTTTGACAATAATAAATATGCGTCGAAAGTAACAACAACGGTAAATCGTAACGGAGAAGTAACTTTTTATGCTAAGCCTGAAAGCGGCTATGCTTTTATCGGTTGGTATGAGACTAAGGATGCAGCAGATCCGAAGGTAGCTGTTAAAGATTGTAGCTATAATAACGGCGTCTATTCTACAAAAATAAATATACCATATTCCGATGTAAAGAAATATGCACTGTATGCAAGATTTAAGGCTTTGTATACGGTAGAAGCCAAAGCAATGTACAACAACGAAAATGTTGATACAGCCGGTACTGTAAAGGTTGCGGACAGAGCTGCAGGTAAAATTTCATCTAAACCTGTTATGGAAGGCAATGATGTAAAAGTTGAGGCAATTGCCAATAACGGTTACAAGTTTGCCGGTTGGTATAAGGACGAGGCTTGTAATGAACCGTATTTCACTGAAAAAAACGAAGAGTCAAGTAAAACCTTAAATAATGTAAACAATGGAATCACTCTGTATGCTAAGTTTGAGTTGAAGACTACTGAGTCAACAACAACAATCTATTTTGAACCCAGAGATGGATTCAGCACTACTTATAAAGCATTTGTATACAGAGATTCAGAAACCAATTACTCAGGTGTATGGCCGGGTGCTGATGCAATATATGATTCTATTACAGGTAATTATAAATTTGAATTTAAAACTTCTGATACAGGTAACTTCAGAGTTATTGTAAACAACGGTAATGACAAACAGTATCCAGGATCTAACCAGGCTGGTCTTGAGGGTACAATCGGCAAGACATACCTCTTTAAGAGTGGCACACCTGATAAACTTGAAGAATATGTTCCGAAACCTAAACCTATTACTTCGATTGATATAAATCTGGTCGACAGTACTAATAATAAATGGCTATCAGACTCAACCCCAAAAATGAGACTTGTATTACCTGACGGAAGTTATCGTGATCTTAGTTCGATTAAAGGTCAAACCAATTGGACATGGAAGGATATACCTGCTAATGTAACTTCGTTTACAATTCAGCGTATAAATCCTGATACTGATAATGAGGTTTGGAATAGTTGGAATACAGGTAACAGAGGCACAAAGACAACCTACACGGCAACCGGAGATGGGACGGGTAACTGGCAGTAAATCTGCAAAACAAGTAATTCAACGGAGGTGAAACCATGAAGAAATCTAAATTTACACTTGTTATTGTACTCGGACTTGTACTGTGTTTGTTGTGTGGAACAACTACAACTTTTTCGTGGTTTAATCGTCCTGGAGTGCAAAAGGGCGAATCCCTCTCTTGGAGCGGAGATTACAATGTGACCAACGGAAAGAATATTACTGCCGTTACTTATGCTGCTTCAAAACCTGACGGCAGTGTGTATGATACTGCTCCGTTTGATTTTAATACTTTGAAAACTGTTCCCGCCCATAAAACTAAATATTTCTGTACAGAGATAAAGAACACTGAAACTACACCGCAGTCAATTTCTTTGTTCCTTAATAATTCGGATAATAACAAACTTTCTGTCGGCGTGAACAGCCCCCTCAGAACCTACAGGAGATTTACCTCCGATTCACAAACATCCTATGTTTCCAAGGCACCGTGTAATGTGAATAAGAAGAATGTGTATGTTGGTTTTGTTACTGCTGATTATTTACCCGAAAATTTGCAAGCTGACCGTAATAGTTTAAATCCCGGTGATTATTTTCTGCATTATTGGAATGGTCAGGGCTCCGGTGATGCACGCGTGAATAATAGCTTTTTAAAATCATGTGTGGAATATACTCTTGCTACACCAGGTTATTCAAATTTTAAAGCTAATTATGATATTTCTTATTGTACAATCCCATATAATTATAATAATGTAAAAATGTTCAAAAAGAACAAAGATGGTGGTTATGATTGGTGCGATGGCAGTGATAATACTAATGTAGATACATATAATACTGTATTGTGGTTTCATTGGAACAATAAATTGACAACCGTTTATGAACAGACCAAGGTGAATGGTGAGCTTGCTAAAGCTGCCGGAATTTCAAGTTTTTATTCTAAAGCAGAAGCTGTAGTAGGTGAGATATTTGATTTAAGCGCAAAGGCACAGGGTACAGTGACTTACACATCGTCAAAAACTGATGTTGCAACAGTTGACAGCAACGGTCAGGTTACTGCCAAAAAGGCAGGCAAGACTACTGTTGCTGTTACATCTACGGGTGCGTACGGTGATAAAATAACGGCAAAATGTGAGCTTACTGTAAGTGAAGAACCGGCTAAAAGCTCGTATATTCCGATTGTTACGAATATGAAGATTGAAGGCACCACCGACAGCGATCCTGTTGTTACAAAGGTGTATTGGTATATCAAAAACGATACAGCATCCGACGCTGAATATTCACTTGGCGATCTGCAAATTTCGCTTTAAAATTTTAGATTTTTAAATTTCCAAAAGGGTTGTTTTTACAGCCCTTTTTTATTATAATTTATAATCGGTAGCAGAGAATAAAATCCGCCCGTTTTGACGAATATATACGCATTTTCGTTATATAAAATATGTTCATTAACGGATAGCTTGTGTTTGTACGAACAATTATAATGTTACATTCGGGCGAAATATGTTTTGAATTTAACAAACTGTCTTCACGAACTGAGAACGGTGGCACACCGCCACGAATAATTACGCAAACAACAAAACAACGCTCGGGCGGATATGTTTCGCACATTGCAAACAATCTACACGAACCGGGAACGGCAACTTGCCGTGGAGGAATTTATGGATAAAAATAACGATTTTGAAAATGCGGTTGAAGTGACATCTGTAACAACCGAACACCCCAAATCAAAAAATAGAATAAAGAAAAGGCATGAATCAAAGCTTCGCAAAACCCTGCGGATAATTAAAAATATAATTTGCTGGGGAGTGCTTGCAATACTTGTGCTGACCGTAATTGTGTTTATGGGTTCAAAGGTGAACGGAAAAACACCTTCGCTTTTCGGATATTCCGTGCTACGAGTTTCAACGGGCAGTATGCAGCCCGAGCTTATGATCGGCGATGTTATTCTCGGAAAGTGCGTTGACGATCCGACCGCCCTCAAGGTCGGCGATATTATCACCTATCGTGGCAGTGGGCAGACCGAGGGACTTCTCGTGACTCATAAGGTTGTAGTTGCACCGTATAAAACAGCTGACGGCACATATAAGCTACAGACAAAGGGCATTGCAAACGATACTCCCGACCCGGAAATTTCAACCGAAGATGTGCTTTATATTATGGTGTGTAAGCTCGGATTCATTGACACATTGTACAACCTTTTCTTCTCACCGTGGGGACTGCTGATTTTTATTGCGGCGCTGCTGCTGATATTCATTGACGAGCTTATCGTTATAATACGAATACTTACGGGACATGACAAATCACCGAAGGACAGCGACATCAACGAAATTATAGACCGTTTGCAAAAGGAAAAATTGCAACAAAAGGCTGAATCCGACAACGATACAAAATCGGAAGAATAAATAAAAGCTGAATATATTTAATTTCGGACGAAAGGAAAATTCTCTTTTCGTCCGTTTTTTGTTGGCGAAAAAGACAAAGCGGAAAAATGGTGAAAATAGCTTTTATATGGGCTAAAATCGGCTTTTTAGTTGCATTTTTGGGCGATTTGTGGTATATTTTATACGGTCAAATTTGACCGTAACATACTGATTGTGTTTAGAAATTGATATGTTAAGGGTGGTTTCATGGATTACAAATTAATAGCGCTTGACATTGACGGTACGCTGACAAACTCCCAAAAGGAGATTACTCCCCGTACAAGATATGCTCTTATGGAGGCGCAGAAACAGGGCAAGAAAATTATTCTTGCGTCAGGCAGACATCCCGTAGGAATTATGCCGATAGCAAAAGACCTTATGCTTGACCGTTTCGGCGGTTTTATTATGGCGTTCAACGGCGGCAGGATTATCAATTGCGAAACAGGCGAAACTATGGTGAGCAAGCTGTTTCCGCTTGAATATCTTCCCGACATTGTGAATGTTTTGAAGGATTCAAACATTACAATCAACACATACGATGACAGGCGAATCATCTCGGATAATAAGGTGAACGACTATACCTATGTTGAAAGGGATGTTATCAAGGCTGAAATGGTTGTTGTTGACGATTTTATCTCATCTGTAAGATTTGATATCAACAAAATTCTTCTTGCAGGCGAACCCGATGAGCTTGATAAGTATCAGAAAATTCTTGCAGACCGTTATGACGGCTTGCTCGATGTATATAAAAGCGCACCTTATTTTCTTGAGATTATGCCGTTTGGTGTTACAAAAGGCTCAATGCTTCCGCTTTTGCTTGATAAACTCAAGATTAAAAGAGAAGAGCTTGCCGCTTTCGGCGACAACTACAACGATATGACAATGATAGGTTATGCAGGCTTCGGCGTTGCAATGGGTAATGCCGAAACCGATGTAAAGAAGATTGCCGATTACATCTGCGAATCAAACGATAACGACGGTATTGCAAACACACTTGATAAATTTGTTTTAAAGCAATAGTCGCAAAGTTTGAACCTAATATAAACTTGAAAATATA
>OHDS01000900.1_pt1 | contig 13255 bp, 10 predicted proteins | sample 1567031 | NCBI WGS metagenome assembly OHDS01 (sample SAMEA3879503, study PRJEB24766) | human gut metagenome | biome: human-associated habitat; feature: feces | place: USA | collected 1985/1987
GTCTTTTGCGCATCTCAAGTTTGTGCGTAAGCACAAATCTTGCGTGTGAAAAATCTTATTTTTCACACTATTCTCCAATTCTGTCAAAATATATTTTATCTACATCTTATGTGCGAATCTTTCCTTGAAAGAGCAGTGCTGACATAGTGGTTCTACAGCATATTTATTATGGAACCCCTTTGTAAATGCAGAACTTCTCTTACATTCCAGAATATTTTTAAGTGGTGTGTCAAAGATATTTCCAAGCTTCATAATACCATTGCCATCAAGACAGCATGGTGTTACAGTACCATCACTCAGTATAGCTATATGTGTTCTAAGTCCCTGACAGAAACCACGTTCATTGCAATAACTGCTGTCAAGCTCAGGCCATTCAAATGGACTCTGTACATTGACATAAAGATGTTTTTTTATAGTACAGTTTTTCTTTCCAAAAAGAGCTGGCTCATTTTTAGTATTCCATAATCTAAGAGATATCTCAGTATCTGTTTTTTCCAATATTTCATCACATGAGTAGAAAAGTTCATTTATATAGTTATCCATATCTATGCAGTCGTTATCATCTGCGCTATGCATAGATACATTTATCTGATGTACAGGATGTTTTATAAGAGTGAAAAGCTTCCTATAAAGCAGTGTGCCATTTGTTGTAAGGTTGACAGTAAGGCCGGCATCCTGGCACATGGAAAGAATAGTATCAAGTTCAGGATGCAGCATAGGTTCACCTTTTACATGCAGATATATGTAATTCGTATATGGTTTTATTTCGTCAAGAATATGTCCGAATTCTTCAATAGACATGAAATGTGGCGGACGTTTTGTTTCCTGGCAGAAAGAACATCTGAGATTACAGGTGCTTGTGATCTCTATGTAGATTCTTTTAAACCTGCTTACTGATCCCATTCTATTCTCCGTTTCTAAAATGTTTAATTAGCCTTGGCAAGGTACTGCTCAAGTGCAGAAGCAAGCTGATCTGGACATGATGTTGGCTTAAAACCACATTTGATACCTTTCATACGCTTAATAGCCTCGTTAACATCCATGCCCTCAACAAGTGCTGCAACACCCTGTGTATTGCCAGAGCATCCGCCCTCAAACCTAACACCTGTAACCTTATTATCTACTACATCGAATTCAATTGAACGTGAGCATACGCCCTTTGTTGTATATTTCATAGTCAATCCTCCGTTTTATGTTTTTTATTGTTATTATGCTTTGTATATGTCAGGGTGAAAAATTTCAGCATGCAGCTGTGGATGCATTTTAACACGCAGTCACAAATGCATTTTAACACGCTACAAATGCATTTTAACATGCAGCCACAAATGTAATTTAGCACCTGGCATCATTTACATCATAAATGCTTATAAAGTATAACACATATTACAGTAATTAGCGAATTGACATCTATAAAATTCCTGTAAAATATGTGGGGAATATAAATTCCGAAAAATATATAAAGAGTGGGTATAAAGAGAAAATAAAAAGAGAAGATATAAAAGTAAATATAAGATAGATAAAAATAGATATAGAAAGCAGCATATCATAATGTTGAATGCAGCCAATTACTATGGTACTATATTTACGATGAAAATAAGTCGTTAAGTTATTGATATACGTGTAAAGACTTTGTCATAATCAGATAAGAAGGATGGTATAAGTAATGATAGGTATTATAGGAGCAATGGACGAAGAAGTAGCTCAGATTGTTGAAATTATGCAGGTTGAACGAAAAGAGAACAAGGCTTGTATGACATTTATGGCAGGAAAACTTAATGGTAAGGATGTTGTAGTTGTAAGAAGTGGCATTGGTAAGGTTAATGCAGCTGTATGTACGCAGATATTAGTAGATGATTTCAACGCAGATTATGTTATAAATACAGGTATTGCAGGTTCTCTTAAGGCGGAAATTGATATAGCAGATATAGTTATATCAAGTGATGTTCTTCATCATGATATGGATGCAACTGGTTTTGGATATCCTCTTGGACAGATACCAAGAATGGATGTATTATCGTTTGAGGCAGACAAGAAGCTTATCGAGCTTGCCGATAAAGCATGCAGGAAGGTACTGCCAGAGATAGGAACACATATAGGAAGAGTTGTAAGTGGAGACCAGTTTATATCAGATAAAGCGGTTAAAGAAAGAATCGCTTCTAACTTTAATGGCTGTTGTACAGAGATGGAAGGTGCAGCTATAGCACAGACAGCATATCTTAATAAGGTGCCATTTGTAATATTAAGAGCCATATCTGATAAAGCTGATGATAGTGCTACTATGGATTATCCAACATTTGAGAAAAAGGCTATAGAAAATTCAGTTAAGCTGATAAAGGAACTTGTTTTGGAACTGTAGAAATGTTGTTGTATAGTTGATATATTGTTTAAGTAACTTATTATTTATCATGATTATGCGGATTAGGTTTTATTCAACATATATATTTTCTTATAATTTATTACCTTGATTGGTTTTGTTGCAAATAGGGTCATAATTTATATTTATATAGGCAAGGATCACAAATCTACAGCCGCTCAGGCAATAAAATATGACCCATATAAGCATTTTCTGCCTATTGGGTCATAATTACATTCAAAATTTCCCAGCATCCCAATCTCCCCGCAAAATAAATTGGATATTCAACTTCGATATAGAATACATATATTGGGATTGAGTGTGCTGTGCAAATGTCGATATCATAAAAATATTTTAACATTCACTAGTTTGAAGTTCTTTTAATATGTCATAAGCTGCCTGAATATCAATTATATATTAAGCAGTTCACTATATACTTTAAGTGCTCCATCAGTGTCGTGGGCAAGTACGCGCTTTGCAAGAACTTTTCCGAGCTGTACACCTTCCTGGTCGAAGCTGTTTATATTCCATAAGAAGCCCTGGAACATAATCTTGTTTTCAAAGTGTGCAAGTAAGGCACCAAGTGTGGCAGGTGTCAGGACATCACCAGTGATTATGCTTGAAGGTCTGTTACCCTTGAAGTTCTTGTTAAGATTCTCATCTGACTTACCGCAGGCAAATGCTACAATCTGTGCAGCTACATTAGCACATAACTTCTGCTGGCTTGTGCTGTCCTGGATAGTAACATCATTAGCAAGCTGACTGTTTCTAAAGCCGATAAACTGAAGCGGAACTATATCAGTACCCTGGTGGAGAAGCTGATAGAATGAGTGCTGACCGTTGGTACCTGGTTCACCAAAGATAACAGGACCAGTTGGATAATCAACAGGTTCACCGAATCTGTTAACAGACTTACCATTAGATTCCATATCAAGCTGCTGTAAATGAGCAGGGAATCTGCTTAAACCCTGTGAGTAAGGAAGAACAGCTGTACATCCGTAACCAAGTACGTTGCGTTCATATACACCTATAAGAGCATCAAGCATTTCAGGATTCTTAAGTGGATCACTGTTCATGGAAAGCTTGTCCTCTGCTGTGGCACCATCAAGGAATGCAGCGAATACTTCTGGTCCAAAGGCGAGTGATAATACGGCACCACCTACAGATGAAGTAGAAGAAAAACGACCTCCAATGTAGTCATCCATAAAGAAAGCATCAAGATAATCAGAACTCTTGGCAAGAGGTGAGGTTTCACTTGTTACAGCAATCATATGTCTGGCTGGATTAAGTCCGGCTTTCTTAAGTGCATCTTTAACAAAAGATTCGTTAGTAAGTGTTTCAAGCGTAGTTCCTGACTTAGATACAAGTATAAATAATGAATGGGCAACATCGATAGAGGCAAGTATGGCAGATGCATCATCAGGGTCTACGTTGCTTATGAATTTAGCCTCCATTTTGAATGTATTATTCTTCTTAGCCCAGTTTTCAAGTGCTATGTACATCGCACGTGGACCTAAGTCACTTCCGCCGATACCTATCTGTACAACTGTAGTGAACTTTTCACCAGCTGCGTTAGTTATTTCACCGTTGTGTACTTTGTTGGCGAATTCGGCGATACGTTCCTGCTGGGTTTTATAGAAGCTTCTCTTATCAACACCATCGGCGTTAACAGCATCACCACGCTGACCACGTGTCATGTGATGAAGTACAAGTCTTTTCTCGCCGGTATTGATTACTTCACCATTGTAAAGAGCCTTGAACTTATCAGCAAGCTGAGCCTCATCAGCAAGCTTTACAAGTGCATTTAACACCTCTGAATCAACTTTTTTAGCAGCGTAATTGTAGTTCAGGCCACATGCCATAGGAACATTATAGTTTTTCACACGTTCAGCTCCAGCCTCACCAGACATGACATCTGAAAGATTTACCTCTTTAGTCTTTTTCAGTTGTGTAAAAGACACAAGTGTATCAAGATTATTCCAATTAATCATAAAAAATATCTCCTCCTTTTTTATCGTACATCAGTCAGGGGCAAAATCCCCGTTGAACCCGACATCTAATTATACAAGAATTATACTATTATTAAATGTCGAAAACAAGGCACAAATCCGATATTTTGCTATAAAAAATCCAACATTTCACAATACCTTATGCTAATATTTTGACAATTAGGTCTAATAAATACATTGAAAAATATGTGTTCAGGACTTATAATGACGTTAGAAAACTTTTGTTATATATATTGCTAAAAGATACTGCCTGCAGATATAGAAAAGGAATCATATAAATGCAGGCGTATATATGGTATGGAGGTTAGTGTGAAAAATAAGATTTTTCACACGCAAGATTTGTGCTTCGCACAAACTTGAGATGCGCAAAGAAGCAGCGCAAGAATGGAGGATTATTATGAAGATTCTTATGTTGGATGCATCTACATATGGTGAGGATGTTAACATAGACAAGTTCTATGCATTAGGTGAAGTAAAAAGTTATTCAACAAGTACAAGGGAGGAAGCGCTTAAAAGGGTTGCCGAGCATAATCCGGATGTCGTTATTATCAATAAGATAGCGGCAGATAAGGAATTTATAGATTCGGCTCCAGCTCTTAAGATGATAGCTGAGACTGCTACAGGATATAACAATATTGATATTATGTATGCAAAGGAAAAGAATATAAGAGTGGCTAATGTAGCCGGTTATTCTACAGATTCAGTAGTACAGCATACATTTGCACTTGGATTATATCTTATAGAGAAGATGAGCTACTATGATGGATATGTAAAGTCTGGTGAGTATGCAAAATGTCCGATTTTTTCACATTTTTCAAATGTGTTCCATGAACTTACAGGAAAGACATGGGGAATAGTTGGACTTGGAACTATAGGAAAAGGAGTGGCAAAGATTGCTGCAGATTTTGGATGTAAGGTTATATATTATTCTGCGAGTGGAAAGACACAGGATGTTCCATATGAAAGAAAGGAACTTGATGAATTTTTGAAAGAATCAGACATTATATCAATTCATGCACCACTGAATGAGAAAACACAGAATCTTTTTGATGCAGCAGCCTTTGATAAGATGAAGACAAGTGCCATACTCCTTAATCTGGGAAGAGGTCCTATAGTGAATGACACTGACCTTGCAGAAGCGCTTGCTGATGGAAAGATAGCAGCGGCAGGACTGGATGTGCTTGGAAAGGAACCTATAGAGGCAGATAATCCACTGATGGAAATCAAGGACAGTACAAAGCTTGTTATAACACCACATGTTGCATGGGGAACAGTTGAAGCAAGAACAAGGCTTATGGATGAGGTTTATGAGAATATAGCCGCATTTAGTAAAGGCGAAAAGAGAAATGTTGTATCATAAAACGGCGGCATGAAAATAAGCAGGACAATTACATTGTAGATAAATGCTGCCAGAGACAAATAATTCTAGAATAGAATAATATAAGAGATAAATGATATTGTAATAAAACGATATCATAGCAAAATTAAACCTTATTAATAATGATGGAAAGGATATAAAATATATGCAGATATTATCAGTAACAGATAATGAATTCAGAAAATATGGTCGTATAGTGGATAATATTGATTTTACGGCACTTGTAGAGGAACTGAAAAGAACACCCATACCAGCGGGTGTTGTATATGAGCCGGCAGTAAAGGAGCTTGAAGCACTTCCGGTAAGACTAGATATATCAGCGGTTGCATATGGTGAGATGCCTGTGCAGATAGGTTATTGCAACGGACATAACTCAAAGCTTAATGCTCTTGAGTATCACAGAGATTCAGAGATTAATGTGGCAGCAACAGATATGATACTTATGCTTGGACTTTTAACAGATGTTGAAAAAGACCATACATATGACACATCTAAAGTTAAAGCTTTTTTAGTACCAGCAGGAACAGCAGTTGAAGTGTATGCAACAACACTTCACTATGCACCTTGTGGTGTGGATGGAAAGGGCTTTCAGGTAGCAGTAGTACTTCCAAAGGGGACTAACTATCCACTTACATCAAAGCATGCAAGAGTGCACAATAATATTGCTGATAGTGAGGATGCACTTCTTGCAGCTACTAACAAGTGGCTTATTGGCCATGAAGAGGGTGGACTTGATGATACAGCATTTATAGGGCTTAAAGGGGTTAATCCTGATATAAACGGATAGTGCCATAGGTTAATAAATAATGCAGTATTAATCTTCTTCGATAACTTGCACTTCCATATAAGAAAAATCAATATCGTCAATAAAGTTATCGCTTGTGAAGCGTACCTTGGAATGACGTTTGAAGTCTGCTATATTCGAATCGAACCACATAGGTTCACTTAAGTCGAATTCATAGCAGGCTTCTTTTATTCCATCAAATATTTTTTTAGTCCTGTTAAGCTTTGGGTCGTCATTAACTGCAACCATATCTTTAATCATGTGGTTTGAACTGTCAAATAATTTACACCATAATCTAAACATATCTATATTTCCTTTTTTGTATTTATTTTATATTATTTTGAAATTTCTATTTGAAATTATTTTGATGCTTTCCTTGTTATTATTCTTAATAAATAAGAAGTCTTCTACAGAGTTTTTCTATAACTGCTTGGAGATTGTTTAAATACGCGTTTAAAGGTATCTCCAAATGTGTTGCTGTCAGAAAAACCACATTCACAGGCTATTTCGGTCATAGAAAGCTCGGACTGCCTTAAAAGCTCTGCAGCGGCATGCGTTCGTACATCAACAAGATACTCACGGAAGCGGTGTCCTGTAAATGCTTTGAATTTTTTGGAAAGACTGGATTCACTCATATTAAACATTTCTGCCGTGCCTGAAAGAGTGATATTGTCTTTATAATTAGCAAGAATATATTCAACTATGCGCTGTATAGTTTCATTAGACAGGTCCATACGGGAAACTACGTTATCTTTATATGTCTGGCATCTGAGGGCATATAAAAGAAGCTCATGAAAATAAGCTGTTGCATATGCAGGGGAAATGTTATCTACACCATGGAATTCATAGGATATTTTATCCAGCTGTTCTTTAATGTATGACTGTTTTCGTGCTGGAATCTGAACGACAAAGCTTCCTCTTAAAATGTCAGATATATCTGTTATTCCATGTTTGTTAAACCATAAAAGCTCTTCATCATCGAAGTAAAGAAGGCTTCTTATATTTTCTTCACCTGACATATAAGTAGTCATGTGCTCTACTCCAAAAGGAATGAGAGCAAGAGAACCTTTTTTTAGCATATACATATTTTCTTTGATATATAATGTACAGTTTCCTGATATAAGATATAAAAGCTCCCATCTGTTATGCGTATGAAAATGTGACATTTTGTATGAAGTAGGAACAGTTTTTATGTCTGGCAGAAAATTCGCCGGTATATATTCATGATGCATAAAATTACACCTTCTTTTATAAGTATTGTAAAACTTTATTGTTTAAAAGCTAACATATTTTAAGTGATTTTACAAGTTTCTTACAGTTTTTATGTATTAATATAAGTACAATATATATTATAATCAATTCATAGTTGCAACGTAGATAATAAAATATTTTTGACACTTATCATCTTATTATTTTAAAGAAAGGTATGGTAATAGATATGATACGAAGGAAAAGATTAGTTTCATCTATTATGGCAGGTATTATGTCGGGCCTGCTGGTTGTTGGAAATATAGGAGCATTTCCAGACAGAATCGTGGCGCAGGAGGGTACTGCTTTGCAGACAAAAAACATTTATACAGCAGTGAAGGATATAAACAATGATGAGAATAACTATAAGCCGCTTGATGTAAGCGACCCTATAGAGTTTGGAGGTACTTATATTAAGTACGATTCTGAAACTATACAGTTGTCTGAAACAGCGATTTATCTTGATGGTTCATTATCAGATGAAGTTGCTGATAAATATCCATATGTATATAACGATATTACAAAGGCACTTAGTGACAGCAGTTTAAAGAATGGAACTAAGGAAGCACCTATGACGGTATATGTGGCACCTTTCGTATACTGGATAGATGATCCGGCAGCTACTGATACTAAGCAGCCGGATAAAACATATGGTGTTCCTTATGGAATGATTATTAACAGTGATTATCTTACTATAAAGGGACTTACAAAGGATCCGTATAATGTAGTATTTGCTGGAAACAGAGGCCAGTCACATGCTTGTAATGGTAACTACACGATGTTCAGATTCAACTGTAAGGGAGCACTTACAGTAAAGAACATAACGATAGGTAACTATTGCAGCGTTGATCTTAAATATCCTCTTCTTCCAGAACTGGATATAGATAAGAGAACAAAAACTATTACACAGGCACAGCTTGCTGATATGTCTGGAGATAAGATGTTTGCAGATAACTGTAACTTTATCAGCCGTCTGAATCTTGATCCTATAGGCGGTGCGGCACGAAGCCTTTATAACAACTGCCATTTTGAGAGTACAGACGATGCGATTAATGGTAATGCAGTGTTTGTTGGCTGTGATTTTGATTTCTACGGAAACAGACCATTATATTCATCATATAACACAGGTTCAACATTTTTAGGCTGTATCTTTAACAGTGTTGTTTTAAATGTTGAAGCTGAGCCAATGCAGTACTTCACAAAGGAAGGCGGAACAATAACAGCGGTGGATTGTGCATATAAGAGCAATTTCAGTATTCCTTTTGGAATTGCATGGACAAAGTACCCAGATAAGTCACTTAAGTGCTATCAGTATAACATAACACATAACAATGAAAGCATAATTATAGCAGGAAAGGATGCTGCTGAAACGGTTGATATGACAGGAAAGCAGGTTCTTAATGCATATAGAATAGAAGATGGTGGAAAGGTATATTACAATACTTACAATCTTTTAAAGGGCAATGATAACTGGGATCCACTTGGTGTTAAGGATATAGCAGTTAAGAATGGTGCAGACAGTATAGCTACACAGCTTAATATAGAAAGCGAAGGTAAGGTAGAAGCTATAGAGTCAGGAACTGAAACAGCTAAGCTGACGGCAGGTGTTAAGTATTTCTATGGTGATACAGATAAGAATCAGAAGATTACCTACAGTGTGGCTGATGAATATAAGCCATATGTATCAATAGTTGATAATAAGGACGGAACATGCGTAGTTAATGGTACTAATAACGAAGATGAAGCAAAGGAAGTAGTTATTGAAGCAAGTACGGAGAGTGGCTTAAAAGCAGCTATAGCCATAACAGTTAAACCAGCTAAGCTTGCAGCTCCATCATGGACAAAGCTTCCGGAGGTGGTTAACAATGGTGATGGCACACTTAAAGCAGATTATAAGCTGAATCTTGGTGACAGGGCAGATATGTCAGTTATTAACTGGTATAGATGCAGTGATGCAAGTGGAAGCAATCCTGTGTTAACAGCAGTGTCTACAATGAATAATCCTCAGTACACATATACACTTACAGCAGGTGATATAGGATATTATATCTGTGCTTCTGTTGCTCCAAAGAATATAAGAAGTGACTTGGGCGATGCGGTAAAAGTTGTATATTCAGAGGCTGTAAGTGCAAAGGATATTAAAGCTAAGAATTACACAACAGATTTTTCAGACTTCCCTACTGTTAAACAGCCAGAGATAAAGGAAGGCTTCTGGACAGTGGATTCGTACAGACCAGCAGATACAGAGAGCTTTGGAAGCTGGAAGGGTCAAGATACAGAAACACCTTGGGTATATGGTGAAACTGGTAACGGTTCAGTTGGTGCCGGAATCTATCAGGGAACACAAGGAGCAAGACTTATGTATACACCAGTTGAAGGCAAATATGGTGATATGACTGTCAAGGTTGTGGCTGATCCTGCAAAGACGGCAGGTCAGGGCTTTGGTAGTGCAGGACAGTATATGGATGTATGCATTAAGTTTGATACTAAAACACTTACAGGCTATGCATTAAGAATCATAAGAACAAAGGCAGCTTCTAATGCAGTTACATTTGTACTTGTTAAGTATGATAATGGCAATACAACATATATATCAGATGAAGTTATAGCAACATGCTTCCTTACAGGATGCGAGATAACCTTAAAGGCAGAGGGAAGCAAGCTTACAGCACATGTAGAAACACCTACAGCACAGCTTGCAGACCAGGCAGCAGCTGGCTATGTTCATGTGGTTGACTTAAATGCAGATATAGAGGCTAACACATATGGCGGAGCAGCTATACAGCATACAGGAACAACAGGAACTGGTGGATGGCAGAATACAACTATGCTTCACAGCTTAAGCATAGAATGGGCTGGTGATACAAACCAGAATCCTGTTGTAGAAGAAACGACAGATAATCCATCGACAGATGAACCTTCAACAGAAGAGGCTGCTGAAGATGAAACAGCACAGACTGATTCTACAGAGAATGTTAAGACAGCAGATACATCACATGCTGGTATATATGCTGCATTACTTACAGTAAGTGTTGCATCGCTTATAGCACTTGGATATGTCTGCATAAGAAAAAGAAGAATATAAAAAGAATATTAAGAAGATAATTGGAATCATAATCTAACATAATCCCGGTTTAAAGTTACATATGAACTTTAAACCGGGATTACTGTTTTATAAAGCTTGTAATGATTATCAAAAATCACATTAGCTTTATTAAATTAGTTTTACTACATTGTTTTTACTATTTTTTTACTGATTCAGAAAATATTATATCATACTGATCAGATGGATATACCTGATATATGAAAGAGGATAGCAGTGTTTTGGCATTTTCAAGAGCCTTTTCGTATAATCCATTTGCTATGGCATCATTTAATGCCTCATCTGTTAGCTGTTTTAATGCGTCGTTATGTTCGGTAAGAGTTATAGGTGTAAATATGCTTGTACTTTCGTGGAGCACCTTGAAGGAATCAAGGTCAAGGTCGGCAGAAAGAGTTTTAACCTCAGGTACAGTTACATATATGTTATGCTTTGTGTCTTCTGTATCACCAAAACTCCATGTTACATCACTGAAGTTGATTCCAGCCTTGATGTTAGTGTTATATGTGTATATATACTTTGATTCTGTCAGAGGTATAGATATATTAAAAAGCTTTCTGTCCTTAGTTTCAACACGCACAGACGTTGTTGTTACAGACTGTGTAGCCAGCTCGCCGATATTTTCAAAGCCTATCTGAGTGACCTTGCCATCTGTCTGGTAACTCGTTGATGCAGTCTTTTTAGTGTATATCAAAGCTATAACAAGCATGGCTATTATTATAATGTTTATTATTGTTTTTACCCCTGGAAAATGAGGACTTAATAAGGACCTTTTTTTAGTACGTTTTTTTGCTTCTTTCAAAGCTTCATTATCATGGTATTCTTTATTCATATTTTAATATTAATCTCCATTCATGTATTTTATATGATGTATATCAGTTATGACAACATGCAGGCATCAATCACATCATAACACATAATTGTAATATTTTGGAAAAAATAAGATTAAAAATAAAGTTAAAAATAAAGATGAAAATAAAGGTACCCCGGATACCCGTTATGATAAAGGTATCCGGGGCTATAAAGCCTGTAAGCTTTGATGTGCGGAATAGCTGCCACACGGGGGATTAATAAATGCTGTTCATATCTTAAATAAAATATTGGCATTATCTATTAATGCTGGCACTAGTCCATATTTACATTGAGATGTCTTGGAAGACCATCAACCATGATTGGTGAAAGTTCAGCCTGAATCAATGGTCTTATGTAATGAATAAGGTCTTCTGTAACGAAATCATCTTCTGTGATCCACTCAAGTGGAACTTTCTTTTCGATGTTAGCAATCTGATGAACATCATGAGTTTCAGTGATGCACATATATGGATCATCAGATACTCTCTTAAGTACTACAACTTTACCAGTTTCACCTTCAAATGCAGCCTTTACAGCAGCACCACCAACGTTGAAGGCTTCAGTGATATCAGTACGTGAAGTCATGTGAGCTGCACAACGCTGAAGAGTAGATAACTCAATAGCTCTTGTCTTGATACCAAGTTCAGAACCTACCTTGTTGGCAAGGAACTTGGCAGAACCAGCTAACTGCTTATGACCGAAAGCATCCACGAACTCAACATGCTCTGAAAGCTCGAATACATATCTTCCGTCCATAACCTTGATACCTTCTGAAACAGCAATAACCATAGAACGACCTTTAGAAGCTATCTCTTTAACTCTTTCAAGGAAGTGGTCGATATCAAATACCTTCTCAGGAAGATAGATAAGATCTACACCTTCACAATCTTCGCCTCTTGCAAGAGCAGAAGCGGCTGTAAGCCATCCGGCGTTACGTCCCATAATCTCAACTATTGTAACAGTTGGGTAATCATATACAAGACCGTCACGGATAATCTCCTTCATAGTAGCTGCAATAAACTTGGCAGCACTACCAAAACCAGGAGTATGATCAGTAACAGCAAGGTCGTTGTCGATAGTCTTAGGAACACCCATGAACTTAATATCGCTTCCGATAAGAAGTGCATAGTCAGAAAGCTTCTTGATAGTATCCATGGAATCGTTACCACCAATATAGAAGAAGTATGATATATTAAGTTCCTTAAGAATCTCGAAAATCTTCTCATATGTTTCTCTGTCATCAGAGATTTCAGGAAGCTTATAACGACATGAACCTAAGTAAGAAGAAGGAGTTCTCTTTAAAAGGTCAATATCGATATCTGTCTTAATCTTTTCAGAAAGATCTACATACTGCTTGTCAAGAAGACCCTTGATTCCGTGAAGCATACCATATACTTTATTAGCCCCTCTGTCCTTAGCTGTCTTAAACACACCTGCAAGACTTGAATTGATTACGGCAGTTGGTCCGCCAGACTGTCCTACGATAACATTTCCTAACATAAATGTCCTCCGAATTATAAAAATAATTAAA
>OHDS01000902.1_pt1 | contig 13230 bp, 8 predicted proteins | sample 1567031 | NCBI WGS metagenome assembly OHDS01 (sample SAMEA3879503, study PRJEB24766) | human gut metagenome | biome: human-associated habitat; feature: feces | place: USA | collected 1985/1987
AAGATCATACTCCGTTGAGCCTGTAATAAGTACATTAACAAAATCACCTGACATCAGTTCCCTGTCACATTCCACAAAAACAAGTCCATCAACATTAGGTGCATCCTTATATGAACGTCCAACATAAGTATTATCTTCAGCAATGTATCCTTCTATCATAACCTCAAGTATACTTCCAACCATGTCAGCTGATCTGTCAGCTGATATTTCCTGCTGAAGCTGCATTATCTCATCTCTGTATTTTTCTTTCACCGCCTCATCTATCTGATCAGGCATTGATGCTGCCGGAGTATCCTCTTCCCTTGAATACGTAAATACTCCAAGCCTGTCAAATTCACATTCGTCAATAAACTCCATTACTTCCTGATGTTCTTCATAAGTTTCACCTGGAAAGCCTGTAATAAGTGTTGTCCTTAAAGCAATATCCGGAATCTCACGTCTTAACCTTGCTATTATGTCTGTAAGCTCCTTCTTATTAGTTCTTCTGCCCATTCGTTTCAGGACATTATCACTTGCATGCTGTATAGGCATATCAAGATAATGGCATACCTTTGGTTCATTCTTAATAGCTTCTATAAGCTCATCATCAATCTCCTCTGGATAACAGTAAAGAATTCTTATCCATTTTAAGTCTTTTATTTTAGATAACTCATGTAGAAGCATAGGTAGTGATTTCTTTCCATACAGATCAACTCCATAAAGAGTTGTCTCCTGAGCAACCAAAATAAGTTCTCTTACTCCGCCCTCAACAAGCTTTTCTGCCTGACTGACAAGATATTCAACAGGAAAGCTTCTGTAGTTTCCTCTTACCTTTGGTATTATACAATATGTACATCTCTTATCACAGCCCTCAGCTATCTTTAAGTATTCATAATACCCCGGCGTTGTAACTATTCTGTCCTCTTTAACCATCGGCATTCTGTCTGCATCCTCTACAAAATTAGTTATACCCTTTTCCTCAAGAACAGAAGTAATCATATCAGCTATCTTATCATATGAAGATGTGCCGACAAATGCATCAACCTCTGGAATTTCTTTTATAATCTCATCCTGATATCTATGTGCAAGGCAGCCTGCTGCTACAAGCACTTTGCACTTTGCATCCTTCTTATGCTCTGCCATCTCTAATATCGTATTAATACTTTCCTGCTTGGCATCTCCTATGAAGCAACAGGTATTGACAGCTATTATATCTGCATCCCATTCATCATCTGTAAACTCGAAGCCTTTATTTTTTAATATTCCAAGCATATTCTCTGTATCAACCAGATTCTTATCACAGCCAAGCGAAACAAATAAAATTTTCATATATTTCTCCGTCCTAAAATGTTCATTTATCCAATCACAACCGCTTTGTGACTTTTTGACACGTACATCATAATAACATAAAAAACAAAAAAAATAAATGCCAATAACCTCACAATTACTGGCATTATATTAAAAAACAATTAATTGTTATAAAGTTGTTATAATAAACGCCACTATAGGAAGTGTTACTATACTAACAAGCGTTGTTAAAACAACTGAAGCTGCTGCTACATCATCATCATAGTTAAACTGTACAGCAAAAACAGATGTGATAGCCGCACAAGGACACGCCTCAAGTATGATTACAATATTGGCAACCATTCCATGAATATTTAACAACTCAAAAACCGCAATACATATTGCAGGAATAATTATCATCCTTACAATTATTGAAAAATACACAAGTTTATTTACAAACATTTTCTTAATATCACTTGCTGCAATAATCATGCCCGTTATAAACATTGATAACGGAGTGTTAACTGCACCTGCTGCACTTATGACCTGATGAAGCACTGATGGCATTGGAATTCTTAAAACAAATATTATGATTCCGGCAAAAACAGCAAGTGTCGCCGGAGTCGTAAATATCTTTTTTACAACCATCTTCCAGCTGATTGTCCGGCTTACAACTGAATATCCAAGTGTCCATAACAATATATTAAACACTGTAACAAATGCACTTGCATATATAAGCCCTTCACTGCCAAACAAAGCCTGAATCAACGGAAAACCCATATAAGCCGCATTAGAAAACATACATCCGAATCTTACAACCGGAAGATTATCATCTTTAATACGCATCGATAATATAAAAGTAACAGCTATACCTATAGCTATAAGAAGTACACTCAGCCAAAGTGCATACAATATATTCCTGAATATATCAGAATCAAAATCTGTCAGGTATGAATTAATAATCATACATGGTACAACAAAATAAACAAGCAGATCAGAAAATGCCTTCTTGCCTTCTCTTTTTACCGCACCTGCCTTCACACATATAAAACCCGCAAATATTAATACAAACAAAACCAAAACCTGCTGTATTGTTATCATTGCCAATTGCATATATATTACCTCCAATGAAATATATTTCAATTTTTCATTAGAATAGTATAAATATTAAGAATAGTCAAGTCTAAAAACAATATACATATCTAAATACTATTTTCTCCCACCATCTAAGCCTGTTATATATAATATCTGATATCTTATTGTATACATTAAGAACGCATAGCATATCAGGAGTATCTGCCCTATGTAAAGAAAACTCCGATTGCACTGATACATCTACTGCCCTTTTTATATCAGCCACATCCTCTTTATAATCCTCTGCAAATTCTGCTACAAGCACATCAGCAAAGTCCTCCTCCGTGCCATCATACTCTGTCACATAGCCTGTCGTATGGAGCATACACATCAGTCTTTTATATATTGAAACTGCTTTTTTCTTGTTCTGTCTTTTAAGTATTATATTTCTTCTTAATCTTAACCATAAAGGCGAAGATGCTGCTCCAATTACAGCTATGAACAGCAACAGTATTTTAAGTATTCTCCATGCAAGCCTTAAAAACCTCTTTATAGCTGCTTTAACAGCACCCTGCCACGTTCTTACATATTCTGTTTTTTCCTTTGATATATCATTTATACTTGGCATATCAGCTGTCCAGTTATTCTGCTGCATTATCTGGTTAAATATTTCCATATTATATCCAGGATAAGAAGCCCTCATAGTTCCATCTGCTGCTGGCGTAACTGCTGTACTCCACTGCCCATCAGCATTTTCTTTAAAACTGTCAGCAGACACCTTAAACCCTGTTACATACCTTGCAGGAATTCCGTACATACGGTACATAAGTGTTGCAGCTGTTGCATAATGGACACAATATCCTTTTTTAGACTCAAAAAGAAACTTATCTGCCACATCAGTATTTCCAAGCATAATCCCAGGAGTCCTTGTGTAGCTTGTATTACTCATAAGTGTATATAATATAAATGTTGTTTTTTCTTCAAGTGATGAAAGGGGATTATCCTTAACATACGAAGCCAGCTGTGGCGTAATATCATCTGAATACTGCGTATAGTAAGATTTCATTGCAGTTTTATAATTAGACTGCACATTTATGTAATCATCCATCCTTGATTTCTTCGTTAAATCAGTTATATTATCTGAATCCCATAAAGAAACCATATCCTTTTGTTCATAATACATAACACTATACTCATCATAAGAGTTTTTCTGTGCCAGATATAGGTTACTGCAATATGGCTCCAGCATTATATTATTTTTGTCACTTGTATAAGCTATATCAAGCTGAAGTCTCCTGTCTTTATCCTTTGAAACAGCCAGTCCATTACTTTTCATAATATAATTGCCAAGATAATACAGGTTTCCAAATACCTCAGATGTACTATATATTGAGCTATATCTGGCATATGTATTTCCCTTTTTCTTATCCAGTTCATTACATATCTGTACATCATCAGCCTTATTCCAGTTATTACCTGTATACTCTCCACCTCTGTAACCTATAAGATATACATCCTCTTCCGGCTTTCTTTGTGTTGTAAGGTTAATCTGTTCTGCCCCAGTCTGATAATTGTTTCCTGTACTTATACCTCCATTCATGCTGATATCAGAGGCTCTGTTACTGGCTATACTTGATACCTTATAAACCACCTCTTCTATTCCGCTTACTGAATTATATACTGGCTCAGATATTGTATTCATAATAACAGCTGATAGAACAAATGATGCAAAAAACAGTGCAGCACACATGACTGTACATTTTCCCATAATGTTTTTTCTGCTGTTTACTGTATGTGATGAATACAGAGTTTTTCTTTTCTTTTTATCCAGATTATTCATCAGATAAAACAAAATCTGGTATACAAGCATAATAAAAATGTTAAAGACCGATATGGATATTTTAAGAAAAGGTGAAGCCAGTAAAAAAGAAACCATAACAAATGACAAAACAAAATGCACCTTAAAAACTATCTCAAAAAGATAAAACACACCAACTAGCAATGGTGTAAACACACACATAAGCTTAGTTATATTCCTGACAGCCGCTCTCCCCTCACTGAAAGCCGTAAATACTGAATATGCCTGTAGCTGCAAATCATCCAGTCCAGTTATTACCGCAATAAATATACCTATAAAAATCATTACGCATAATACAACTGACAATTGTGGTTTATTGTAATACACATAACAGAATATAAAAGATAACAAAAACGCAGACAGATACACAAGTTCCCCCGTATATCCTATAGCATTAAATCCACTTATAAACAGAAGAACAGAAAGAACGCCACAAAAAAGCGCAGCAAAACCAAGATACATGTTTCCTCTGTAGCCACTATCTTCTGTCCGTTTGACCGTTATACTGATATCTGTTTTCATACTGTTCTCCATTCCGCTATAACTTATACTTTTATACTGCCATTAACACTCACATTAAGACTAGTATCTACCACAACTATATTTCCTTCTTTATATGCAGATGGAAGCTCTTTATTCATGCCTGTTTTTTTATTATTAACCCTGCATTTTTCGTGATACAGAAAAAGAGCATACAGCACATCTTCGCAATCCTTTCTGTTATTCACACGATGTTTAATAAACGTATCATATTCATAATCATACCACAAAAGATTAATTATACTTTTATCGTTAATAAGCCACATTGTCTCATTGGCAAGCTTGTCATAAAAATCTCCCATTTTCTTATAATCATGTAAATCATCTATAAACACCTTTGCAAACACATTGACTTCTATATCTGTCTCCTGCGAGAATTCTTTAACAAGAAGGCTCCCTGTTTTAGCACTTAGATTCCAGTGTATATGCCTGTAGGAATCGCCTGTCTGATATTCTCTTATCTGTCTTATATCATCAACTGAATTTCCACTTCTGTTAACATATAAATCCTGGGAAGCCTCAGCTGCAGATGCAGCATATTCCATATAAATACTGCCATCCTCAATATACGGCAGCACAGCTATATTCATATGACTGTCAGTTACAGCCTTTCTTCTGAACACGCCTGTATAATCATAAAAATATACACGCTTAATATATACACATGCCGGTCCTGCATAAGGCATCCTTATTGTAAACTTTATAGAATCTTTTTTCTTATGACAGCTCCCATATATTTTCTTTGTAAGCATATATTTTGTTTTATTTCCATTAAAACCATATGACACTTCAATATCAAGTCTGATTTTACTTACTGGCAGGCCATGATTATTATTTATATTAACCCTTACAAGATAATCTCTGCCTTCAACCGCACTTGCATAATCAGAAGCAAAAGCAAATGACACTCTTTTTTTATATATACTTGTAACAAAATGCATAGCAAGCATAAAAAAAGTAAGGCATACTGCATATAACATCAATGCAAATGAATGGACCATTCCTGCAACATACCACGAAATAACAACAAAAAAGATTAATAATACTTTAGACATCATATTCTTTCATCCTCAGTTTACGCTCTTTTCTCCAACAACCGGCCTTTTTACAGACTTTACAATATTATTTATTATGTCTGATTTTGACAACTTTTCCATACGTGCTGACATATCAGGTACTATTCTGTGTGAAATCACATACTCAAACTGTGTACCTACATCAGAAGGAATAACATAATCTCTTCCATTAAGCCATGCCCAAGCCTTTGACATTTTTACGAGTGCAATTGTTGCTCTTGGGCTTGCACCTCTTTCTATATATTCAGATTCCCTGGTTGCTTTAACAAGCTCAACTATGTACTTATATATGCTTTTATTCATATATACCTCATATATCTCTTCCTGCATTTCCCTAACATCTTCTGCTGTTATAACCGGCTCTACCATATCTGTCCGTCCTATTTTTCCAACCGACATTGCCATATCCATCTCACTTTCAAAATCAGGATATCCTATAGACATCGTTATCATAAACCTGTCCATCTGTGCCTCCGGAAGACTCTGCGTACCTGCATTGCCATATGGATTCTGCGTTGCTATTACTATAAAAGGATCAGGAACATCTCTTGTTATTCCCTCAACTGATACCTTTCTTTCCTCCATGACCTCAAGAAGGGCTGACTGTGTTTTTGGTGATGTTCTGTTTATCTCATCAGCAAGCAGCAGGTTACAGAATACACTGCCTGGCTGATATACGAACTGACCAAGATCACTTCTGTATACAGAATATCCAGTAAGATCTGATGGCATAACATCAGGTGTGAACTGAACTCTTTTACAGTCCAGCTTCATAGCCTTTGAAAATGCAGTTGCAAGTGTTGTTTTACCGACTCCTGGTATATCCTCAAGAAGTATATGTCCACCAGCAAGAAATGCTGTCATAATCTCCTTGACCTTCCTGTCTTTTCCAAGTATAACTTTATTAACCTGTTCTATAACTTTAGCTGCCTTCCCTACATTATTATCCAATCAAGTTTCCTCCAATATCATAAATATTTATGTCGGGGCTTTTGACCACGACATCTATACATCTGTATAATATGTTTTTATTCTTCTGTATAATTAATAGCGCATTTAACAGCTCTTCTCCAACCCATAAGAAGGCTGTCTCTTTTAGCAGGTGATATGCTGCTTTCAAATGTAGTATCAAGCTGCCAGTTATCTTTTATCTCATCTTCATTCTTAAAAAAACCAACTGATAACCCCGCAAGATAAGCAGCTCCAAGTGCTGTTGTTTCTATGCATCTTGGTCTTCTGATAGATGCATCCAGTATATCTGACTGAAATTCCATAAGAAAATCGTTAGCACTTGCACCTCCATCAACCTTTAATTCACTTACAACATGTCCGGTATCACTTTCCATAGCTTTAAGTACATCATATGTCTGGTAAGCTATAGATTCTAATGATGCTCTAATAAAATGTTCCTTGCCTGCTCCCCTTGTAACCCCTACTATTGTGCCTCTCGCATATGGATTCCAGTATGGTGCACCTAATCCTGAGAATGCTGGAACTATATATACACCATTAGTATCCTCAACCATTCTTGCATAATTCTCCGATTGCGAAGAATTCTTAATCATACGCATTTCATCCCTAAGCCACTGTATAACAGCTCCGCCTGTAAACACACTGCCTTCAAGTGCATACTTTACGCAGTCGTTGGTACTAGCCGCAATAGTTGTTATAAGTCCGTGTTCTGATATAACCGGTTCCTTTCCAGTATTCATAAGAAGAAAGCAGCCTGTTCCATATGTATTCTTTACTTCACCAGCATCAAAACAGCACTGTCCAAAAAGTGCTGCCTGCTGGTCACCAGCTGCACCAGCTATAGGTATACTACCTGCTATGACTGAACTGTCTGTATATCCATATATACAGCTTGATGGTTTTACCTCAGGAAGCATTGATTCAGGTATATTAAGCTTATTAATAAGCTCTTTATCCCAGCACAGCTTATGTATATCAAAAAGCATTGTTCTTGATGCATTGGTATAATCTGTTACATGTATGGCTCCACCTGTAAGTTTCCATATAAGCCATGTGTCAACCGTACCAAAAAGCAGTTTGCCTTCTTCTGCTCTTTTCCTTGCACCTTCTACATTATTCAGGATCCAGGCTATCTTAGTCGCGCTAAAGTACGCATCTGGAACAAGTCCCGTCTTTGCCTTTATGACTTCACCATAACCATCTCTTATAAGTGCTTTTACATCCTTTGCTGTCCTTCTGCACTGCCATACTATAGCATTATATACAGGTTCTCCTGTTTCTTTATCCCATACGATTGTTGTTTCTCTCTGATTAGTTATTCCAATTCCAGCTATATCCTTTGCTTTAGCACCAAGTAATGCCATAGCTTCAGATATAACTGCGTACTGTGAGGACCATATTTCCATAGGATTATGTTCAACCCACCCTGGTCTTGGATATATCTGTTCAAACTCTTTCTGCGCCATACTGCATATGTTACCAGCCTTATCAAAAAGAATACATCTTGAACTTGTTGTCCCCTGATCTAAAGCCATAATATATTTTGCCATAATATCCTTACACTCTCCTTACAAAATACTAATCTGCCAGATATTTATATATCTGTTTCTTTTTTATTTAATTCCTGTTTTTCTGTGTTTTTATTTTTCGTGCTGCAATTCAGCATTGCTAACAGACAGAAAAATATTGGAAATGTAATAACCTCCAGCATTTCAGCCGTTCCCTGGATTGAATATACCATAACAGCAAGACCTGCACCTGCAAGCATATATCTTGATTTGTTCATATGGCAGGCTTCACTTGAACCTTTAAGGTGCCTCTTTATATTGCTGATTGCTGCTACAAGAAGTAAAACATATACTATAAGACCGGCAATACCAAGTGTTATAAGCATATTAATCCATATATTGTGAGCATTGTCTACTCTTCCTCTGTTAAATATGTTGTTGGCAGCAGCAGAATAATCACTTAAAACCCATGCTGTAGAAGCCTCTCCTGCACCGAATATTTTATTTATGAATGGAAGGTTTTTAAATCCATCCAGCAAGTTTTTCCATATGTATCCACGTCCTGAGCCCCAGTCATCAGTAATAGCAAGCGGACCTCTCTGTACAGCTGTACATATAATAACCATCAGACATGCCGCTGCTGCAAATACAACACATATGATTACATATATTTTTTTTATTTTATCAATCAGTTTTTTATTGGCAAACAAATCATATTTGTCATGAAGCAGCTGGATAATAAATATAGCTATGAAACAGACAACTGGAAACACTACAAATACATTCTTATAAACAATAATACTGCCAACACTTTTTATAATCCTTGTATTAAACTGATTAAATATATATATAACCCCTAGTATACGTCCTGCAATAAACAATTCTACAGCGAGCATAAAATACCTTATTAATCTGTTATAATCTGATATTGCAAAATATATAAGAATCACAAATGCAAAAAACATACCTGCAACTGCCATATCGCTGTCTGATGCCAATGAACCCATCATTCCCAGCAGTGCACAAATACCATAAAAAAGCTTACCTGCTGTACTTTCCTCATATACAAACGAAAACATGGCAAGTGCAAGCATCATATTAACATACATTCCATATATATCTATATTACCAAGCGAAGATATGTACACCGTTTTCATGGCAGCTGGAACATCCTTGTATATGTAGAATGGATCCATGCCCGCGTAATTAAGCACTGCCCACACATTAACCAATATTGTAGAACATAATACATATGTAATATCTCTTTTTTCGAATCTGTAACATGTTGAAACAACATAATACATACAAACACATGCACCATAAAAAACAAGTCCCGTATATCTTCCTCCGTGTCCTAGAAATGCAACACTTTTATATGGAGAAAACAAATATGACATAATACATACAAAAAAAAATAAAAATATTAATTTTTTCCATAAATCCATATTTTTTATCTTGTCTTTTATGTCATACACTTTACTTATGCTCTGACTTTCAGCATTATACGCACCTTCCTCAATATTAATAAAATCAGCCTTGTCATCATCATATTTTTTCTTATCGCTAACTCTTTTTAATATAAAACTTGCCAGTGAATTAATACATAGAACCAAAAAACCTACATATGAAACAATAATAAAGAAGAAAAACCTTGTTAACGTAACATCATTTAACTTGTTATGCATAACAAACGGATATATTATCAGCAACATATACACTACTGTTTTTCCCAGAACATAATTAATTTTATCAGTTATTTCCATACTTCCTCCATCCATATCCTCATTCTTATGTATATATTATACAAAAAACCAGTGCTATAGACAATATAACACTGGTTTTATTATTAAATATTGTGATATTTGAATTTTTAGTTTGCTCTCTTCTTACCGAATACAACAACTAATCCCATAGCTGAAACTGCTGCTAAAGATAATAATACATATAACATTACATTTGCATGATCACCTGTTTTTATAGGTGTTCCAGCAAGTTCTCCTGTTGCAGGGTTAACAGCCTTTACTTCATCTGCTGTATGGCCTGAAAGGAAGTATGTTGAGCAGTGATTTATATCAAAATCAACATATCCATCAACAACCTTTAACCCCTCATTATCTCCAACTACCTCAACTCTATTAAGTTCTTCGTTTTACTTGTAATCATCCATAGCCTTTTTTAATGCTTCATCAAGGGTATGCCATCCAAGAACAGCACATTTTACTCTTGCAGGCATATGCGATATATCTTTAAGTGCTGATGCTTCATCAAGCTCATCTATCTCTTCATCAGTTGCCTCTCCCTTTATCATCTTAAGAAAAAGATTTCCAAGCTTTAATGCTTCATCCTTGCTCTTTCCTATAATCATGCCAAGCATAATGTCTGCTGAAGCCTGCGATATAGCACATCCATCTCCCACAAAGGCTCCATCCTCTATTATGCCATTCTCTACTTTTAACTTAAGCCATATATCATCACCACAGTTAGGATTAACTCCTTCCAGTACTATATTAGCATCTGGAAGATCATGCTTGAACTCTGGTCTTATATTATGCTCTGTCAGAATCTCGTTATAAAAGCCTCTATTCATCATAACCCATTCTCCTTCTTACATTAATAGCACTATTAACAAATGCACGTACTTCATCCTCTGTATTGTAGAACATAAAGCTTGCTCTTGTAGCATTATATACCTTCAAATGTGTAAGAAGCGGCTGTGCGCAATGATGTCCTGCCCTTACATCTATTCCATCCGAAGATAATATTTCACTGACATCATGAGGATGCACATTATCTATAGTAAATGCTACTATACCTGTATGGTTATCAGGATTCTCAGAACCAATAACATGAATATGTTCATATTCTTTAAGTCCTTCCATAGCTATACGCGTAAGTGTTTTTTCTCTTTCTTCAATATAATCAAAGCCAACTTCATTAATATACCTGATTGCTGCAGCAAGTCCAGCTGCACCTGCTGCATTTACTGTACCAGCTTCAAACTTATGTGGAAGTTCAGCATACACAGCGCCTTCTCTTGTAACAGAATCTATCATTTCTCCACCAGTCATGAAAGGTTCCATCTTCTCTAAAAGCTCCTGCTTTCCATAAAGAACACCTATTCCCATAGGTCCCATAAGCTTATGTCCTGAAAACGCAAGAAAATCAGCATCCATATCCTTAACATCAATCTTCATATGAGGTGCACTCTGTGCTGCATCAACAACCATAATAGCACCTGCTGCATGCGCCATAGCTGCGATTTTTTTTACAGGATTAACACAGCCAAGTACATTTGACACATGACCAACCGCTACTATTTTAGTATGCTCATTAATACCTGCTGCCAATGTTTCATCTGAAAGTGTTCCATCTTTTTCACAATCAAGATACACAAGCTTTGCTCCTGTCATTCTCGCTGCCATCTGCCATGGAAGCATATTGCTATGATGCTCCATAATAGAAACTGCTATCTCATCTCCGGCTTTAAGGTTATTTAGAGCGTAACTATATGCAACAAGATTAATACCTTCCGTTGTATTTCTTGTAAATATTATCTCCTTTGTAGAACCTGCATTAATAAACTCCCTTACAGTTTCTCTTGCATCTTCATATTCTTTTGTTGCAGCTATACTAAGAGGATAAAAGCCTCTTAATGGATTAGCATTATTTTTTTCGTAAAACTCAGCTTCTGCTTTAATCACGCATTCAGGTTTCTGTGACGTAGCAGCATTATCTATATATATTCTGTCATTATTTTTTATAAGTGGAAAATCATCCCTGTAATTGCGACTCATATTTATCTCCATTCTATAATCTTTGGACGGCATTTTCACCAAGCACCTTGCAAAGCTGTTCATTAGCAAGCTTCTCAGTTTTTTCATCTTCTATCTTTCTTGCTACGACTTCCAGTCTTCCCTTAGTCATAATATCTTCTGCCGTCTCTGAATCTATACCTCTTGCTGCAAAATAGAATAAGGTTTGTGGATCAAGCTCACCAATAGTTGCACCATGTGAGCCATTGACATCCTCCTCTGCGCAAAGAATAACAGGAATAGTCTTATTTACAACATCTTCACCCAGCAATAACACATTTTCAGTTTCAGCACCTGTAGAACCAGACGAACCATTCTTAAAGTCAATAGTTCCCTTAAATACCTTTTTAGCAGCATCCTTAAGTGCTCCATCAACGCTTATCCCGCAGTTTGTCTTCTTACCAATGTGGTTAACTATAAGATTTATGTCAATATTCTGTTTAGCAACGCCAAAATATCCTATATCACACATAAAATCCGACTTATTTCCATTAAGATCTGTTCGTATGCCATCATAAAGACTGCCTTCTCCAAGAAACAGCTGTACAAGCTTAAAACCTGCTTCATCTGCACACCTGCTTCCAACATCGCAAAGCACATCCTGCTCCTTTGGCTGTAAGAACACCTGTACAAGCTTTACATGACTGTTTTTTCCAGCATCTATAAGAGTTCTGAATGCTGTATTACCAGCCACTTCCTCTGAGCCTGTAAATGTTTCTATTATTGTAAATGTTACATTATCCTCTACATTAACAACAAGCTTTCCTGCCTGATTCACTTTGTTTTCTACAGCAACAGAATCATCTATATTAAGATATATCACTTTATTGTCTGCTTTCTTATCTGCATTTATCACTAAAGATGTGATATTTTCATCTGCAAATAAAACATCAACGGCATCTGTAGCGCCTGTTTTTACTGCTGCACTGATATCTGCATAATCATTACTCTGTGCATCATAAAATGCATCGGCATATCCATCTGTTTCAATATTACATGGAACAGTCTTACTATCCCATGCCACCCTTGTATCATTCAGATTAAGCCAGTACCATGTCTTAGATGGAAGCGCATTTATCTTTAATTCACTAATATTACTCATCTTACTCTCCATTCCTGTGTAT
>OHDS01000907.1_pt1 | contig 13191 bp, 9 predicted proteins | sample 1567031 | NCBI WGS metagenome assembly OHDS01 (sample SAMEA3879503, study PRJEB24766) | human gut metagenome | biome: human-associated habitat; feature: feces | place: USA | collected 1985/1987
TTTCTTTGTACCATCTATTTGGGACTCCTGTACCCTTACTGGTTCAAGACATGTATACAAAGTATTTTCTTTTAGAACTTTCTTTAACTTATCTGATATATTAGTCATCTCATCATAACTACAGGCAAGTTTTTCATGCATCCATGAATATAACTGTGCCGCCCTGAACTTTTTTTCACCAATGCTGACAATATAATCTGCCAGTTCATCATAGTTAAGCGACTTTATATCAATTTTTTCCATATATACCTCATTTCTGTGTGCATTAACTGTTTTTTATTAGCCTTGCAACAAAAAAGCCATCATTATCCTTATCAGGTGATGGCAGCATCTGAACATACTCTCCATCCCTGGTAAAACCAAGGCTTGTGCATATCCAGTCTGCATTATCCTCATTTTCTGACCGGTTAATAGTACATGTACTATACACAAGTGTACCACCTGGCTTTACATACATGCTTACAACCTCTAGTATATCTCTTTGAAGCCTGATTATATCAGATATTTTTTCAGGACTTATATTATATCTTATATCAGGCTTACGTCCCATGATTCCAAGTCCTGAACAAGGAAGGTCGGCTATTACTATATCAGCTTTTCCAACAAGACTATCATCCTTATCTAATGCATTATATACCTGGACATCTATATTAGATATTCCAAGTCTTTCTATATTATCATCTATTAATGATACTTTATAATCGGATACATCTCTTGATATAACTCTTCCTGTTATGCTTTTAATGATATTTTCTTCAACACCATCATCAGGAATATCTTTTATATTCGCATATGCAGATTCCACTGCCTTCAGTGCTGCATTTACCGACTTTCCACCAGGTGCAGCACACACATCTACTATGAGGCTGTCTATTGAGGGCAAAACATACTCTCCTGCTGCCATTGAACTTATATCCTGTATCTGATACAATCCTTCATTAAAGCTTTCAAGTGCCGTTAGATGATCATATCCTGATATTTCATATGCATATGGTATGTCAGGGACAGCATTAACTGTAACTCCCTCTTTCTCTAACACATCCTTTATGTGTTTAACGCCACCCTTTAATGTATTACATCTGATATATGTCTTTTTATCTTTTTTCATACCAGCAAGAATACTCTTAACATCTTCATAAGACATGTATTCCATCCACATATTTATTATCCATTCAGGCATTGAATATTTCACCGACAGATATTTTTGTGGTTCCTGTACCATATCTGGATATACTATATTTTCTTTGTTACGTGATATATTTCTTAGTACTCCGTTAACAAAGCCCTTAAGTCCTGTAAAACCTCTTTTAGCTGCAAGCTTTACCGCCTCATTACAGGCTGCTGAATCAGGTATATTCTCCATGTATATAAGTTGGTATACTGCCATCCTCATAATACGCCTTATTACTGGTTTCATTTTATTCACAGGTGTTTTAGAAAACTGATTAATTATGTAGTCAAGCTCTATCCTGCATTCAATAGTACCTAATGCAAGTCTGTTTATAAATGCTCTTTGTGCTCTGTCCAGATACTGATACTTTGAGAGAGCATTATTAATAGTTATGTGGGAAAATTCTCCTTCTTTCTCTATCTCCGTAAGTATATCAAGCACTACTGCCCTTAAGTTAACTTCCATATAAAATATGCCCTTTCATAGTAGTATTAAACATCCTATACTAATCTGCACCAAAAACCGTTCCTGCTTCAACCCTGCAGCCAAGTAAAAATGCATCTATTTTCATCCTTTTCTTGCCTTCAAGCTGTACTTCATTGAGACTTAAATAATCAACTCCGCATTTAACTATAAGTCTTTTTTTATCTACATAGCATACAGTTGCAGGTGCGATGTTGGCATCACATTGTATTTCCTGCTCTATATCATTAAACTTAGATGAATCAGCTATATCTGATATGTTATGTACAACATCTGCATCCCATATTTTTAACATTTTACCATTGTAATGTGTATACGCACTTGGCCATGGATTAAGTCCTCTTATAAGACATTCTATATCATGTGCTGGCTTACTAAAATCAAGCTCACCCATAGACTTCTTCAACATCGTTACATATGAACTTTTTGAATCATCCTGTTTTACTGGCGTTATTGTCCCCTCTTCAAGTCCTTTCAATGTTTCTATAAGCAGCTCTGCACCAACTATGCTTAATCTGTCAAAAAGGCTTCCACCTGTTTCTTTCTTATCAAGCTTCACTTTTTTAACAAGAAGAATATCTCCTGTATCAAGTCCTTCATCCATCTTCATAGTCGTTACACCTGAATATTCACATCCATCTATAACTGCCCACTGTATAGGAGATGCACCTCTATATTCTGGAAGTAATGATGCATGTACATTTACACATCCAAAGCGTGGCATATCTATTATACTTTTTGGAAGCAGCTGTCCAAAAGCAACAACTACAAATATATCTGCATTATATGTTCTTAGCTTTTCTATAAACTCTTCATTTCTTGCTTTTTCTGGCTGCAGCACTTCTATCCCAAGCTTTACAGCCTCCTGCTTAACAGGTGAAAACACAAGCTCTTTGCTTCTTCCCTTTGGTTTGTCTGGCTGTGTTACTACTGCTGCCACCTCATGTCCTGCTTCTACAAGTGCTTTAAGTGTGCCGACCGCAAAGTCAGGCGTCCCCATAAATATAACCTTCACTATTCTTCATCCTCCATTTCAGTATCAAGCAGCTTTCCCTCAACCTTATCAACATACATTATTCCATCAAGATGATCTATCTCATGGAGCAGACATCTTGCAAGAAGTTCTTCACCTTCAACAATAATCTCCTCCATATCTTCATTAAGTGCCTTTACCTTAGCATATGATGGTCTTGTAACTATACCTGATTTACCTGGAACACTAAGACAGCCTTCCTGTCCTGTCTGTGAACCGCTTGTTTCAAGCACTACCGGGTTAATGAGTACTATTGGGTCATCGCCACAATCAATAACAACCAGTCTTTTTCTTATGCCAACCTGTGGTGCTGCAAGTCCAACACCATTCGCATCATACATTGTCTCAAACATATCATCAATAAGTTCCTGTATTCTTGGTGTCATTTCTGTTATTTCTTTTGCCTTTTTTCTTAGTATCTCATCACCAAGAGTTCTTATATTTCTTATCGCCATTATTATTCCTCCGTTTTAACATTATTTATAATCATTAATTGTTGTAAATATCTGGTACATCGTTTTCAAAACGATGTACTAGTTAACATCATACTGGATGCTTATATTTTTAAACATATCATTATCCTGTATGTATTTATCTATGCAGTCCATAAGATATGAAAGCCTGCTAAAATCAGCACTTCTTAAATATATTATTTTAGTGTATACATCACTTATTTTATATATAGGTGCATTCGATGGGCCAAGAAGCTTTATATTATCTGAAAGCCCTGCTGTCTTTTTATCAAGCAGCTGCTTTATATTTTCTGCAGCTTTCAAAAGCTTATTCTCATCTTCTGAACTGATATTTATTTTAATCATGTTACTTACAGGTGGATATGAAAGCATTTTTCTATATGCTATTTCTTTATCATAGAAGCCTGTGTAATCCTGGCTGGCTGCACATATTATACCATAATTATCTGGTGAATACGTCTGTATAACCACTTCGCCCCTTCTTACACCTCTTCCAGCCCTGCCGGCTGCCTGGGTTACAAGCTGGAATGTTCTTTCAACTGCCCTGTAATCGCCTGAATAAAGTGACATATCTGCTGCAACTATACCAACAAGTGTAACCTTTGGAAAATCATGTCCCTTGACTATCATCTGCGTTCCTACAAGAACGTCTGCCTGCTGTGTTGCAAATGCATTCAATATATGTTCATGTCCATCTTTTCCTTTGGTCGTATCCAAATCCATACGCAGTACTGTTGCATCCGGAAACATCTTATGTACTGCATCTTCAACAGCCTCTGTTCCTGCCTTAAAGCCTGATATATATCTTGAACCACATTCCGGACATATCTTAACCTGCGGTGTTTCATAGCCACAGTAATGACATACAAGCCTTCCGTTACGATGTGCAGTCATGGAAACATCACAATGTGGACACTTACAGACATATCCACAGGCTCTGCATGATACAAATCCAGCTGTTCCACGTTTATTAAGGAACAACATTATCTGTTCTTTCTTATCGAGCCGGTCACGTATAAGCTCCTGAAGCTTTAGAGAAAATATAGTTCTGTTACCAGACTTCAGTTCTTTTCTCATATCCGATATATATACCTGCGGCAATTCACTTTTTCCTGCCCTGTTTTTTAATGTAAGCAGCTTAAACTCACCGTTTTTAGCCCTGTAAAAGCTATCTATAGATGGAGTCGCTGAACCAAGTATAACCGATGCATTATGTTCCTTTGCTATATGTATGGCAGTTTCAACCGCATGATATCTTGGAAGCTGTTCAGATCTGTAAGCGCATTCATGTTCCTCATCTATAACAATAAGGCCAAGATTAGGAAACTGTGTAAAAAGTGCTGATCTTGGTCCTATCATTATACTTACCTCACCTTTTAGTGCACGTAAAAACTGATCATATCTTTCACCCTTAGACATACGTGAATTAATAATAGAAACCTTGTCTCCAAATCTGTGATAGAATCTTTGTACAGTCTGAAAAGTAAGTGCAATCTCGGGTATAAGCATAATAACCTGTCTTCCGCCGGCTATAACATGCTCTATAACATCCATGTATACCTCAGTCTTACCACTTCCAGTCACACCATGTATAAGATAAGTTTTATAAATCCTGTTATTATAATCAGCTATGATACTTTGTACCGCTGCTCTTTGTTCCTCGTTAAGCACTACATCCTTGCCAAACACTTTTTTATCAGAAACAGGATTTCGGTAATATTCCTCTGTTTTAACGATGATAACCTTATCCTCTTCCATAGCTTTTACCGTGGATGAAGATATATTAAGCTTACTTCTTACTATCTCACTATCTATAACAGGCTCTTCTATAAGCGCTTCTAAAAGCCTGTGCTTAGCCTTTGCCTTTTTTTTATATATCAAAAGAAGCTCTCTTGCCTTATCTTCATCTATATTAAGACACACTGCCCTCTTAACCTTCTGATTTATCTTATCTTTAACAGGAATAACTGTCTTTAATGCCTGGTTCATGGTACAACCATAATGAGTCTTTAACCAGAAAGCCAGCTTGATCATATCTGTTGCTGCATTGACACGTTTGTCAGCTATACCTTCTATGAATTTAATCCTGTTAACATCATAAGAAGGCTCCTGTGTCATTGAAATAACATAACCTGTCAGTTGCCTGTTTCCTTTGCCAAAAGGAACTCTTACCACACTGCCTATCTCTAATATGCCTTCTAGTTCAGGGGGTATTGCATACTGAAATGTTTTATCAAGCTGTTCATGTGATATATCAATTATAATATCAGCGTACATTTTTCTCCTTTAATTCATCAAGTACTTCAGCTATAAGCACTCTCTCATCCATTGGATACTTAACACCTTTTATTTCCTGATAATCTTCATGTCCCTTACCTGCAAGTACTATAATATCTCCTGGTTCTCCATGCTCAATAACATATTTTATAGCTTCTTTTCTATCTACTATATCAATATGTTTACCATCAGTTTTACTTATACCTGTCTTGATATCCTCCATAATAGCTTCTGGCTCCTCAAATCTTGGATTATCTGACGTTATTACAGTAAGATCTGCATATTTTCCTGATACTTCACCCATCTCAAACCTTCTCTCCCTTGAACGGTTTCCACCGCATCCAAAAAGACAGATAAGTCTGTGTGGATTGTATTCTTTTAATGTTTTAAGAATACTTTCAAGTGACATGGCGTTGTGTGCATAATCTATCATAAGTGTGAATTTATCAGAAACTTTTACAAGTTCTATTCTTCCCTTTACCTTTACATCCTTTAACACATTTTCAACTATATCCTTATCCACGTTAAAATGCCTTGTAACTGCTATTGCACATAACGAATTATATACTGAAAACATTCCAGGAAGTGATAATGCAACGTCCATATTGATAAGTCCCTGACACTTATATGTAAGGCCAATCTTTCCCGGTTCATGAAGCAGCTTAACATCCACAGCCCTTATGTCTGCTGCCTCTGACACTCCATAGCTTTCTGTCATACATATAGAATTCTTTAATATATCTTTCGTATGCTTATCATCAGCATTCACTATTCCTGTCCTGCATTGCTTAAAAAGTTTAGCCTTACATTCAAGATATTCTTCAAACGAAGCATGCTCATCAGGTCCTATATGGTCTGGTTCAAGATTAGTAAACACACCTATATCAAACATAATACCAGCTGTTCTATCAAGCTTAAGTCCCTGTGAAGAGACCTCCATAACCACAGCCTTGCAGCCTGCATCAACCATCTTACGGAATGTTTCATGGATCTGTAGAGACTCTGGCGTTGTATTACATGAAGGAATCGTTTCATCACCTATCACAGTTTCTATAGTTCCTATAAGACCTGTTTTTATTCCACATGCACATAAAACATTCTTGATCATATAAGTTGTAGTTGTCTTACCCTTCGTTCCAGTAATACCTATAGTGAACAGCTTCTTGTCAGGATTACCATAAAATGCAGCTGACATAAGTGCAAGTGCAAGTCTTGTGTTATCACATTCTATTAACGTAACATCACCAGATGGAACCTCATAATCAGAGCCCTTCTGTACAACTATGACAGCTGCCTTATCCTTAATCTGCCCTATATACTTATGTCCGTCACTCACTGCTCCTACAATACATACAAATATTCCACCATCTGTTACTTTTCTTGAATCTGATGCAATACCGGTAACATCTGTATCAACACTGCCATTTAATAATGTATATTCAAACTTTTCTATTTCATTATCCGCACATATGTCCAATATATTCTTAAGCTGCATAATTAGTCCTCCCGATAAACATTCAACATCATATCTGCCAATTAGAATAATCCTGTTATTCTTTCTTCTTTTTCATCATAGTCTATACCTTCCGCTGCTGGTACCTTAGGTAAACCTGGCATAGTAAGCACCTTTCCTGTAAGCGCAACCACAAAGCCTGCACCTGCATCAACATATACCTCTCTTATATTGATAGTAAAGCCTTCTGGTCTTCCAAGCTTAGCCGCATCATCAGAAAGTGAATACTGTGTCTTAGCCATACATACTGGGAAGCTGCCAAATCCCATCTGTGTAATATGATCAAGCTCTTTTTTAGCCTTGGCATCATATGTTACACCATCAGCACCATATATTTCTTTTGCAATCTTTAATATTTTATCTTCAAGTGGAAGTTCATCCTCATATAATGGTTTAAAATCACTCTTCTTGTTTTCTAAAGTCTTAAGCACCTTATCAGCAAGCTCCTGTCCGCCTTCTCCGCCTTTAGCCCATACATTTGAGAGTGCGAACTCACATCCTAAATCTTCACAGTGTTTTTTAATGAATTCATATTCTTCCTGTGTATCTGTAATAAATGAATTCAATGTTACAATAACAGGTACTCCATACTTATGCACATTCTCGATATGCTTATCAAGGTTAACTATACCCTTCTTTAAGGCTTCCATATTTTCTTTTCCAAGTTCAGCCTTAGGAACACCACCATTGTATTTTAATGCCTTAACTGTTGCTACAATAACTGTTGCCGCTGGTTTAAGTCCTGCTTTTCTACACTTTATATCAAAGAACTTCTCAGCTCCAAGATCAGCTCCGAAACCAGCCTCTGTAACTGCTACATCTGCAAGCTTCATAGCAAGCTTAGTTGCTCTTACTGAGTTACAGCCATGGGCTATGTTAGCAAATGGTCCTCCATGTACAAGCACTGGTGTACCTTCGAGTGTCTGTATCATATTAGGCTTTATAGCATCCTTTAAAAGGGCTGCCATAGCTCCTGTTGCTTTAAGATCAGATGCTGTAACCGGATCTCCTGCATAATTATATGCAACTATTATCTTTGAAAGTCTTTCTTTTAAATCCTTCATATCTTCTGCAAGACATAATATAGCCATGATTTCTGATGCAACTGTTATAATAAAATGATCTTCCCTTACAACGCCATTTGGCTTATCGCCAAGTCCTATAACGATATTTCTTAACGTTCTGTCATTCATATCCATACATCTTTTCCAGACAATACGCTTAGTATCTATGCCAAGTGCATTACCCTGATGGATGTGATTATCCAGCATGGCTGCTAAAAGATTATTAGCTGATGTTATAGCATGGAAATCACCCGTAAAATGCAGATTAAGATCCTCCATTGGCACAGCCTGTGCGTATCCGCCTCCTGCTGCTCCACCCTTTATGCCAAAACATGGTCCAAGTGATGGTTCTCTTAATGCAGCTACTGCATTAACCCCTCTCTGACATAAGGCTTCTGTAAGTCCAAGACTTATAGTAGTCTTTCCTTCACCTGCTGGAGTTGGATTGATAGCTGTTATAAGAACAAGCTTTCCATCTTCTTTGTTTTCAACCCTGTGTATAAGTTCATCAGATAACTTGGCCTTATATTTACCATACATTTCAAGCTCATCCTCTGTAACTCCTACCTTAGCCGCTACATCCTTAATATTTAATAATTTTGCTTCCTGTGCGATTTCGATATCACTCTTTACTGCCATGTCTTTATCCTTTCCGTGTCATATGTGACACCTACAAAGTATATGTTTTCTTTTTAGTTTATTTCTTTTGTGCCTATTATAGCATGTATTACTCTTTATTTACCCTGCACTCATGAATCTGCACTATTTATATAGGCCTCAAACTCTTCCTTATCCATAAGAACTTTTCTTGGCTTTGTTCCTATCTCAGGTCCTACTACACCTGCATCTGAAAGCTGATCCATGATTCTTCCTGCCCTGTTAAAGCCTATCTTAAACTGTCTTTGCAGCATACCTATAGAACCTCTTTCTCTTTCTATAACAAACCTTCCTGCATCCTCAAACAGGGTATCTTTGTCATCCTGCCTGTCAACAGCAGCACTATCTGATGTCTTTTGTGCGACAGTTTCTGCTATGCTCTCATCATATTGTGCTTCCTCTGTCATATTTTCCTTAAGAAAATCAACAACTCTTGATACTTCTTCATCCGATACAAAGGCTCCCTGCACTCTTATAGGCTTAGGAATGTTAGATGGGAAGTACAGCATATCTCCTTTACCAAGAAGTTTTTCAGCTCCATTCATATCAAGAATAGTTCTGGAATCAACACCTGATGATACCGAAAATGCGATCCTTGATGGAACATTAGCCTTGATAAGTCCCGTAATTACGTTAACGGATGGTCTCTGCGTTGCAATAACCATATGTATGCCCGCTGCCCTTGCAAGCTGTGCAAGCCTGCATATAGCATCTTCCACTTCTCCTGGTGCAACCATCATAAGATCCGCAAGTTCATCAACAATTATAACTATCTGAGGTAGTTTTTCAACAGGGACCTCTCCTTCCTTAACGTCCATCTTTCCGACTGCATGATTATATCCTTTAAGATTACGTACTCCCATATCAGCAAAAAGCTTATATCGTTTCGTCATCTCGTTGACTGCCCAGTTAAGTGCGCCTGCAGCCTTCTTAGGATCTGTGACAACAGGGAGAAGAAGATGTGGTATTCCGTTATATGTACTAAGCTCAACTACCTTAGGATCCACCATGATCATTTTAACTTCATCTGGTCTTGCTTTATATAAAATACTCATGATGATTGTATTTATACATACTGATTTACCTGAACCTGTTGCTCCTGCAATAAGAAGATGAGGCATTTTAGCTATATCTGCTACTATCGTCTTGCCAGCTATATCCTTTCCAGCTGCAAATGCAATCATAGATTGGTTATTCTTAAATGCTTCATTTTCAATAAGTTCTCTTAAATACACACTGCCGGCTTCCTTGTTAGGAACCTCAATACCAATAGCCGACTTACCTGGAATAGGAGCTTCTATTCTTATGTCCGCAGCTGCCAGACTTAGTTTAATATCATCTGCAAGCGAAACTATCTTACTCACCTTAACACCAAGCTCTGGTTTTAATTCATATCTTGTAACCGCAGGTCCACAGCTTATATCTGTTATATCTACCTTAACACCGAAATTCTGGAGTGTCTGCTTAAGCGTGATTGCTGTATTTCTGTTTTCGCGTTCAAGATTAGCAGATGATGACTTTGTGTTTCTGTTAAGCAGACTCACAGGTGGAAACTTATATTCCCTGACATGCCTTGCAACTTCTGGCATAATATTGCTGGCAGTTTTTTGTGGAACAGCCTGCTTATTATGTTGTGTGCTTACTGCACTGCTTACTTCCTCATTATCATACGATGTTATATTCTCATCATGATTTATATCATCTGCTGTATCGCATATCTCTTCGGTATCATATGCATCTGCATCATTATATGCATTTTTTTCATTATATATATTTCCTTCATCCGCTGTGTCATATATATCAGCATTGTATTCCTCCGATACCTCGGGATCATATTCTGTCAGTTCCTTCTCTTTTTCATCCGGATATTCTGTATCCTGTTCTTCGTAATCGTCTTCTCTTGTACTTATTGTTTCATCATATGACATACCATGATCCAAAGCTGTATTATCGTTATCCTGCCTGTCACTATGCACTTCCCATATATCAGAAGTTCTGTTTATGTTGTTATGCTTTTCTGGTATGATCAGTGGATCATATATATCATCCATATACACATCATCATCATTGGCTACAGGCTGTATTTCATGTATATCTATATCCTGATTATCTGTCTCTGGCTGTGTATCCTGTATTGTAAGATCTTTAGTCACTCCTCTTACAACATTATTCATACGTGCATTAGCCATAGCCTCTTCTTTAGCTTTTTTAGCTGCTATGATTTGCTCTTTTTTTTCTAATCTTCTTATTCTTGCCTGATGCTTTTCATTCTCTCTCATAGCACGATATTCTTCATCACTCATACCGCTGTCTTTCCTGCTCATTGAAGAATGTTCCATATATGCAGAATAATCTTCTCTTGCTTCTTTTACAAGCCTGTGTCCACCATTCCTTAGTCCACCTATAAATGATTTTTCTGTTATCAATATAACACATATTATTGCAAGAATAATCAAAATCACCATAGTTCCTGCCATACCAAGCGGACTTAGTATCTTACATAAAATTCCTCCAAACAGACCACCGCCTGTTTTATGCTCTGAACAATATGTAAAATATGAACCAACGGAATCCCTGATATCTGGTTTGTTAGTCATTCTCTGCCATATTGCTGCTGTTATCACGGATAAGACATAAACTGCTGCAGCTTTAATACGCATGACACCTATTATGTCCTTGTTAGCAAGCATAAACAATATACTTCCTGCTACTATAAATGGAATTATATACGCAGCTATACCAAACAGCCCGAACATAAACCACTTAATTGACTGTCCTACCATACCAGCCATATTAAAATTACTTAATAATAAAATTATTGTACATGCAAATGCTAATAATAAGATTATCTCATCTCTTAATGCATTATTCTGTGGTTGTGGCTGCTGTGATGCAGTACCTGTACCCTTCTTTGTGGAACTCTTTTTTGACGGAGTTCTGCTGGCGTTTGATGTTCTTGTTCCAGTTGTTTTAGAAGTTTTACTCTTTGATGTTCTATTATTGCCTTGACTTCTGCTCTTCTTAGTGTTTGAAGCCATAATTTTCCAAATCCTCCATCATAATCTTATACACATCTCTAATCTAATGTGTTTTAATCTATAACTTATTTAGTATAACATTTCCATTATTTTAACGCAAGAAAGATGCCACATATACTAACGTATCCATACATCATGGATCATTGGTATGTGACATCTTTCTGTTCATAATTTCATGTATTGCTTAAGAATCACTGCTTAGTCTTAGTCTTCATCATCGCTGGCAGCCTCAGCAAAACCCTGACGCTTTCTTGCCATGTCATCACTTTCAAGATATTCATCATATGTTGTGATCTTATCAATAAGCTGTCCCGATGGAACTATCTCCATAATACGATTAGCTGTTGTCTGTATAAACTGATGGTCATGCGATGTGAAAAGTATTGTTTCGGGATATTTGATAAGACCGTCGTTTAATGAGGCGATGGATTCAAGGTCGAGGTGGTTTGTCGGCTCGTCCATAAGAAGTATGTCGGGGTTGCCGAAAAGAGCCTGCGCAAGCAGAACCTTAACCTTTTGGTCGCCCGTAAGCTCGCTCATTTTGAGATAGTGGAGGTCGTTTGTTATGCCGAGGCCGTTGAGCAGTATTTCGGCGTCGCTCTCGGCACTCCAACCATCTCGCACAGTCTCATACCGTCCTCGTCTGTCATCTCTGCCTTGTTGTATAAGACCTCTTTTTCGTCCATTATTTCGCAGAGCTTGGGGTTGCCGAGCAAAACGGTGCGTATAACATCGTATTCGTCATAAGCGAAGTGATCCTGCCTGAGAACCGAAAGACGCTCGCCGGGTGTGCGGATAATCTCACCCTTTGTAGGCTCTATTTCGCCCGAAAGAATTTTTAAAAATGTGGATTTGCCGGCGCCGTTCGCACCGATAAGACCGTAGCAGTTGCCGCTTGTGAACTTCACGTCCGCGTGCTCAAAAAGCGTCCTGCCGCCGTATTGTAAACCTACGTTTACCGCTTCTAACATCTTTTGCTTCACCTCATATATTACTCACAAAAAACCGCCTTAGCGTCACACAAAACAGCGCAAGACGGTTTTTAATTTAAATTTTACTGTTTGCTTTCTTGCTCGCAGACATTTGATTCTGCGTTTTCGGGTTCGCCTATAAGCTCTGGAGACTCGTCCGCGGTGAAAAACTCGTAGCTGTCGCTGTGGTGGAATGCCTCTGTGCTGTCGTCGGCTTTAAAGAATACCGTAAGCGTCTGGAAGATAAGCTTAATATCCTGCCATATGCTGTATTTCTCGATGTACATAAGGTCGAGCACGAGCTTGTCCTTAGGCGAAGTGTTGTATTTGCCGGCGATCTGTGCCAGACCCGTAAGACCTGCCTTGACGCGCAAACGGTAGCTGAATTCCGGCAATGCCTGTGTGTATTCGTCTACATTTTCTATCATTTCCGGACGTGGGCCGACAACGCTCATTTCACCCTTGAAAATGTTGATTATCTGCGGCAGCTCGTCTATGCGGAATTTGCGCA
>OHDS01000912.1_pt1 | contig 13164 bp, 8 predicted proteins | sample 1567031 | NCBI WGS metagenome assembly OHDS01 (sample SAMEA3879503, study PRJEB24766) | human gut metagenome | biome: human-associated habitat; feature: feces | place: USA | collected 1985/1987
GATGTCATTGATAATCTCCACTTTGGATGCGCCCTCAATGCTGATGTCCTGCTTGTTGCGCCAACGATCCGGCCGACGGTTATTGAGCCAGTAGATCTGCGCTGTGACATCAGGTGCTACCTGCTTGACGGTTGTTTTGATTTTTCTCTCAAAGAGGGCAGGTTTCCGAATAATTCCGATGAAGCAGTAGTTACAAAGAACTTTACAACACCTGACGGAAAAACCGTAAAAGTCGGTGATAAAATTACCTTTGATATGGGAATTTTAACCGACAAAGACGGCAGTGCTTTGAATTTGAAAGATTTGTATACTATATCCTCCAATGATTTCAAAGAATGTTCCGTAAAGGATGAGAAACAAAAGACCTATACCGTAACAGGAATTACGGAAACTCCAAATACAGGTGCGTTGTACGCTCCGATGCCGAACTTTAGAATATTTACCGTGTCGGATGAAAAAGCTCCTGCCGAGGCGATAAGGACAAAGCATATAAACAAGCTGTATATCGACTATACTCCTCAGAGCGAAGGCAATTATCTTCAAAATACAGCTGATATTTTAGGCTTTAATATTGACGAAAACGACGAATCACAAGACAGAATTTCCGAAGAACATCAGAAGATTTCGGGAGTGAACGGATACAGCTTTAACACGGCACTCCTCAGTATGAAAGGTTACGGTTCAAGCGACGCAACAAATACTGTGATTTTCAGCCTTGCCGTTATTATCATTATTATAGTAATGCTTGCAAGCGTGTTTGTAATCCGCAACAGCTTTGCAATTTCAATTACCGAGAAAACGAGTATGTACGGTATGCTTGCATCAGTCGGCGCAACCAAAAGGCAAATCCGCAGAAATGTGCTTTTTGAGGGATTCATTCTCGGCTTAATCGGTACCCCTCTCGGCATACTTCTCGGACTCGGTGTAAACGCAATTCTTGTTACAATACTCAACAGCGTTCTCGGTGATATGCTGAACGGTGCAAAATTTGTCTTTGTAACTCCGATAATTCCTATTATCAGCGCAATTGTTCTTTCGGCTGTTACTATATTCTGCTCATCATTCTTCATTGCACTGCGTGCGTCAAGGATTCCGCCCCTTGTTGCAATCAGAGGCAACAAGGATATCAAGGTAAAGAATAACAAGCCGTACCGCACATCAAAACTTACAAAAAAGCTTTTCGGCGTAGGCGGTGAAATCGCCTCAAAGAGCCTTAAACGCAGTAGGAAAAAGTACCGCACAACCGTTATTTCAATCGTTGTAAGCGTTGCAATGTTCATTGCCGTATCGTCATTTATGGACTACGGAATGAACTTTACCGAATATTACTACGGCAGCAGAGATTACAGCTATACTGTTTACGGAATAGACTATGATCAGGCAAAAGCAATTGAGGTAATGCCCGAAATTTCAAACTATATTACCTTCTGTTCACACCATGATGTTTTGGTTTCGGATGTAAAGGTTAATAATAAAGGCGAAAAAGATGTCACTGCGTTCGATACCTCTGACGGTAAAAAGGGATTCCAGGCACATTGCATTGAATTGGAACACGATACATTTGTTGAAACCTGCAGGGAATTAAACCTCGATTATGACAGCGTTAAGGACGGTGTTCTGATTTACAATAAAGCTACCGATGACAAAGACAATATATTTAATTTATTCGACAAAACCGCTCCGAATAAGGTTACCGTTTATAAAAATGAAGAAAACGATGACAGAAACTATATATTTAACAAGGCAAACGATTTGAAGGTGTCGGGTGTATTTGATACCGTTCCGAAAAGTATCAAGTGGATTATGAATGACGAGGGAATAAGTCCTATTGTACTCGTGTTCAGCGAAATGGGTGCGATTCCGTATCAGTTGGATGATTATCAAAACAAGGTGACTGTGCGTGCGAATACAACAGATTCCGAAAGCCTCACAAACCGAATTGAGTCAACCGTAGGTGCAAGCGGATTAGAGGACTCATCTATAATAATTGTAGATTACGGCGAAAACTTAAGACAGTTTAATGCCATTATGCTGATTGTCGGAATATTTATCTACGGATTTATCGGCGCTATTTCGCTCATCGGACTTACAAACATTTTCAACACAATCTCAACCAATATGCAGTTGAGGAGCAAGGAATTTGCATCGCTTAAATCTATCGGTATGACAAAGAAAGAATTTAACCGTATGATTCGCCTTGAAAGCCTTATGTACGGCATAAAATCTTTGATTATCGGTATCCCTCTCGGCGGTCTCGGTGTATTTGCAATCTTCTCCGCATTTTCAATCGGAAGTGCTCCTATGAGCTTTGTATTCCCGTGGAAAGCGATTTTGATTAGCATTGCGGTTGTATTTGTCGCAGTATGGCTGATTATGAAATACTCAATTTCAAAGGTTAATAAACAAAATATTATTGAAACAATCAGAAATGACAATATCTGAGCATCATATTCTGCCAGCAGACTGTATTTTGTTGAAATTTGTTGACAATAGTTTTACACTCTGTTATAATGTAGTTGTAACAACAGATACCACAATATTTTGTATGTTTTCATTGCTGACGGGCGGATTATTGATTTAATCCGCCCGAATTTCATTTTGGAGGACTTGTTGTGAAAATTCTTCTTATTGAGGACAACCGTGCAATTTCAAAAGGACTTGTTTACACTCTTGAACAAAACGGCTTTGAGGTTGCGTTGTGTGAAAATGCCGAATCAACCCTTAACTCTCTCGGCGGTGACTTTGACCTTTTTATTGTTGATGTATCGCTTCCCGACGGCAACGGTTTTGAACTTTGTAACGAGATAAAAAGAGTGTGCGAAACTCCCGTGATTTTTCTCACAGCACTTGACGATGAGGACAGCATTGTCAAAGGCTTTGACCTCGGAGCGGAGGACTACATAACAAAACCGTTTTCAAGCCGTGAGCTACTCGCAAGAATTAAACGAATTACCAAAAAGCTCGACAAAACTATGGCTATGAATTTTGGCGACATCAGCATTGACTTTGAAAAAAAACAGGTTTGCAAAAACGGCGATCCTGTTGTGCTTACGGCGCTTGAGTACCGCCTGTTTGCAATGCTTGCCAAAAACAGCGGCAAGGTGCTGACCCGTGAACAGATTCTTGAACGCATATGGGATTTGTCGGGGAATTATGTTGAGGACAACACGCTGACCGTGTACATAAAAAGACTTCGCAAAAAACTTGATACAAATATGATTAAGACCGTAAAGGGCCTTGGTTACAGGCTGGAGGTATAATGAAAAACACATCAAAATTTCTTGCGGTAATGCTTGCGATAACGGGGCTTTTCTGTTGTGCCGTTGCAGTAGGCATCGGTGCAGGCTTTAACGCTGTTCGTGAAAGCACGGATAAAAAGATAATTGCCGTTGCGGAAAAGGTTAGGGAACAATATCCCGACATTTCGGAAAAGGAGCTTGCTCAAATTTTGAACAGCGATACTGCCGGCATAAAAGGCGACTTTGCAAAGTACGGAATAAAATTCAGAGCGGAAGTTATGCAACGATTACAATTGTGATTGCAACCGCAGGTGTTTGTGTGTTAGGAATTTTGCTCTGCGTTGTGTTCATAAGATACTGCAAAAAGCAAAAGCGACAGCGACTTGAAATTGTAAAATGTCTTGAAAAAATAAACAACCGAGAGTACGACCTCGACCTTGACGGCTCAACCGACGACGATATGTCGCTGTTAAAGCAGGAGATTCAAAAAACAACGATAATGCTTCGTGAATATGCCGACAATTCAATGCGAGAGAAAGAAATCCTCAAAAAATCGCTTGCCGACATTTCACATCAGCTTAAAACACCGCTGACTTCAATTTTGATTACAACCGAAAATATCCTTGATGACGATGATATGCCCGTTGAAATCAGACGGGATTTTGTTATGGATATAGCGCATAATGCCCATTCGATAAATTTCCTTGTAAAAAGTCTGCTCACGCTCTCAATGCTTGATTCGGGAACTGTTAAATTGAAGTTTGGAGATGTGTCGGTTGAAAAAATAATTGACGAGTGCATTTCACGCACAGAAGTTCTTGCCGATATCCGTGATGTGAGAATTGAAAAAACCGTCAAAAATGATTTTAATCTTAATTGCGATTTTCGCTGGATTTGCGAAGCGGTTTCAAACATTGTAAAAAACTGTATTGAGCATACCGACGGCGGTTATGTCAGAATTTCAGCCGAAAAGAACAGTATGTATTCGGAAATCACCATAAGCGACAACGGATGCGGAATCAGCCCGAAGGATTTGCCCCACATTTTTGAGAGGTTCTATAAGGCTCAAAATTCTTCTCCCTCAAGCGTCGGCATAGGTCTGTCGCTTGCAAAATCAATTGTTGAAAAAACAGGCGGATATATTACCGCAGATTCCAAACTCGGCGTCGGCTCAACCTTTAAACTCAGATTTTTGAATGTAAGACTCAGATAAGATAAAAATTAAAAAGCGAAAATTGCGGTCGGGAATAAAGTTTTGTTAAGTACAAATCTTATTATTCCCGACCGTATTTATGTAATTTTCGGCAGGGGGGGCAATTGAAACTGTCTTTATAAATAAAAACAGAAGAGCGACAAGGGTAATTTTGCATAAAATTCCAGTGTAAAGATTGTGTAACTTGCTATTTTTACAAAATAAAAGGATTATGTGTAGTTTTTGTGAGAGTTTTGTGATAAAATCAAATTGTCTAGGGATGTTTGACCCTACGTTTTAAAAGCTTTGAAAGGAGTAATCAAACAATGAAAAAAAGAAGTATGAAGAGAGCGCTCAGTGCCGTTTTGACACTTTGTATGGCTCTCCCCGGTGCTTCCGTAGCATTTGGTTCGGCAAGTGCTGCAACAGTTTCCGATGACAGCAGCACATCTGCATCATCAACTGCCGCAGGTTCACTTGTTGAAGATGACGGCTTTACATGGGATAATGCCAATGTGTATTTCCTGCTTACCGACCGTTTTAAGAACGGAAACACCGCAAATGACCATTCATACGGCAGAACACTTGACAAGGACGGCAAACCGCTTGACGGCTGGGATACAAACCCCGGTACATTCCACGGCGGCGACTTTGCAGGTGTTACTCAGTCAATTGAAGAGGGCTATTTTGACAACCTCGGTGTAAACGCAATTTGGATCTCAGCTCCGTATGAGCAGACCCACGGCTATTGTGATTCAGGTAAGGGCTTTGCTCACTACTCATATCACGGCTACTATGTTCTTGACTATACCGAAACCGATGCAAACTTCGGTACAAAAGAGGAGTTCAAAACTCTCGTTGACACAGCGCATGAGCACGGTATCAGAGTTATCATGGATATCGTAATGAACCACACAGGCTACAACACCGTTGCAGATATGGAGCAGTTCGGCTTCGGTACTCTCCTTGACGGTGCGTTAGACTTCAAATACAAGCTCACAGATGTAGGTGAAGTAAACGACCACATTGACTATAAAACATCAGAAGAAGACTGGGGCAAATGGTGGAGCAATGACTGGATTCGCAGCGGTCTTCCCGGATATACAGAGGGTGCCGGCGGTGATCTTACAATGTCACTCAGCGGACTTCCCGACTTCAGAACAGAGCAGACAAAGGATGTTACAATTCCTCCGATCCTCAAAACAAAGTGGACTCAGGAAGGTACATATGATCAGAAGGTCGCAAAATACGGTGAATCAAACACAGTAACAGGCTACCTTTCAACCTGGCTTTCAGAGTGGGTTAGGGAGTACGGTGTTGACGGTTTCCGTTGCGATACTGCAAAGCATGTTGATAAGGCTTCTTGGAACCAGCTCAAGCAGGCTTGTGTTTCTGCTCTCAGAGAGTGGAGATCCAACAACAAGGGCAAAGCAGGTGCTGACTGGAAAGAAGATTTCTGGATGACAGGCGAGCATTGGGATCACGGTGTAGGCTACGACACATACTATTCCGAGGGCGGCTTCGACTCAATGATTAACTTCGCAGTTACAGGCGGCGGTGCTCTTGCAAGCGGTAGTGTTGCAAACACATATCAGGGCTATGCAGACAAGATCAACACAAAGGAAGGCTTTAACGTTCTTTCATTTATGTCATCACACGATGAAACACTTACCCGTGGCGATGAGAACACAATGCTTTACAATGCGGCTGCATTCCTCCTTCTCCCGGGCGGAGTTCAGATTTTCTACGGTGACGAAACCAACCGTCCTCTCTATCCCGGCGTTGCATTTGACGGTTACGGCGGATCGGGTCATGCACTCAGAAGTGATATGAACTGGAACAACATGGACAAAACTCTTCTTGCTCAGTGGCAGAAGGTTGGTCAGTTCCGTAACAAGCATGTATCCATCGGTGCCGGCGCAAATGTTAAGCTCTCAGCTACAAGCGGTGTTGCTTTCGGCCGTACATACGATAAGAACGGCGTAACAGATCAGGCAGCTGCAGTAATCGGCTGTAACAAAAATTCAAGCGTAACTGTTGATGTTTCAACTCTTTGGGAAGACGGCAGCTATGTAATCAATACTTATGACAACTCATCTTCAGTTGTTACTGACGGTAAGGTAACTTTCAACAGCGGTGTAAACGGCACAATCCTTATGGAAAATGCTGACGGTCAGCCGCTTGTATCAATCACAGGCGAGCCGAAGTTCTACGGCACAGAGCAGGTTACTGTTTCTCTCAAGGAATGCGACAGCGCAAAGGTTTCTGTTGACGGCGGTAACAAGTTTGTTGTTAAGGACGGCGACACATTCACAATCGGTCAGACAGCTTACAAGAACGATACAATCGAAGTAACTGTTGAGGCTACAAACGACAAGGCAAGCTCAGAGGCTAAATTCACATTCCTCAAGCTCGGCGAAAACGACGAAAAACCAACAACCAAACCGACACAGAGCACAACTGTTCCCGGTCCGACAGCAAGTCAGACATCAAAGCTTACAATCAAGAGCACAGCAGGCGCTCCGAATGTTTACGCTTGGACAGGTGCAAGCACAGCACTCAACGGTGCATGGCCGGGTCAAAAGGCAGCAGCCGTTTCAGGTCAGGCAAACACATATGAACTCACACTTCCTGTTTCAGCCGACAAGCCATTCAGCGTTGTTCTCAACAACGGCAGCGGCTCACAGTCAGGCGATATCACAGGTCTTTATGACGGTGCTGTTCTCGAAATTCAGAACGGCAACTACGCATCGGTTAAGACAGTAACCAACGGTAATCAGCAGGGAGGCGGCGGCGATCCAGAGCCTGCAGAGGGTTCTGTTTCCGTAACAATCAAGCCTTACAGCTCATCTGCAAGCTACAAAATCTATGCTTGGAATGATACACAGAAGCTCACAGGCGCATGGCCGGGCGTTGCTCTTACAGAAAAAGATTCTGACGGCAACTATGTTGTTAAGTTCGATAATGTTAACGAAGTAAGCATTATTCTCAGCAGCGGTTCAGGTCAGACAGCAGATATCACAGGCGTTAAAGACGGCGATACAATCGAAATTACAAACGAAGGTTGTACAACATACAAGCTTATATCAAAGCCAATCGTTGTTTCACCTTATGAATCACTCAAGAAAGAAGCAAGAAAGATTCTTGCTATGACAGCATCAGACTACACAGCAGAGAGCTGGGCAAATGCTCAGAAGGTTCTCAAGTCAGCCGAGGCTATGATTAAAGCAGGCGAAGACGCTACAACAGCTGAAGATATGAATGCTATGATTGCAGACCTCAAGTCAGCTCAGAAGGCACTTGTACTTGCTCCTGCAACACTCACATATGCAGTTGCAGGCAAGAGCGTTGTATCAGGTGTTACAGCCAGCGCTGCAAAGGTAACTGTTACAGTTGACGGTAAAACATATACTGCTACTGCAGACGATGTTACAGGCGCATTCACAGTTGCAACATCAGCTCTCAAGAAAACAAGCACAATCAAGGTTGACGCAACAAGAAACGGTGTAAACGGCACATATTCATATGCTATGAAGAACGGCGACATCGAGAGCGGCATTGTTCCGACAAGTCCGATCCCACCGACACAGCCGACAACTTCAGCTCAGCCGACTACAGCTACACAGCCAACTACAGCTACTCAGCCGACTGCACCTACACAGCCGACTGCACCTACACAGCCTACAACAGCTACAGAGCCGACTACTGCTCCTGCACAGAAGCTCACAGTAAACGCTACTTCAAATTACTTTGGTTCTGCATCAAAGACAGTAAGCACTGACGGCAAGAAGGTAACTGTTCTCTACAAGCTCAACTCAAACATGGGCGTTGTTGACGGACAGTGGGCTGTTAAGTATGATTCAAGCAAGCTCAAATTCAACATGGCTGATAACAAGGCAGACGGCAAGCAGACAATCATGCCTTCACAGTCAAACCTTATTCACAATGCTTACAGCAATGTAATTAAGGGTATATTTACTAACCCACAGGTACCTACTCAGTACAACGGAGATACATTTATCTCACTCACATTTGAGGTTATCGGTTCAGGTACTGCAAGCGTATATCTTGACACACAGTACCTTACATTAGGTTATGTAAAGGGCAACAAGCTTAATCAGGCATCTGTTGTAAATAACAGCAAGGTTTGCGATGTAACAGGCATTGCAGGCTTTGAAAAAGTATCAGTAAACGCATCAACGGTATTTGTCGGCGATGTAACCCTTGGTGATGTTAACATGGACGGCGACATCACAGTTGTAGATGCAACCGAAGTTCAGAAGTATGTTGTTCAGCTCGTTGCATTCACAAATGACCAGTTTACTGCTGCCGATGTTGACCATGACAGCACAATCACAGTTAAGGATGCTACTACTATTCAGAAGTTTGTTGTAAACCTCATCAGCAACTTTTAATAAGTTTTAAAGCAATTGACATATCGTTCCGTTTAGTCGATATAGTAAGGAATGTCCCTCACAAAATGTGAGGGACATTTTTTGTACAGCTTTTTAAATGCAAAATGGCAGACAACCGTGTGATTGTCTGCCATTTTTTCATAATGATTTTAAAATTACCGATTATACTTTTACAAGAACCTTTGTAATTTCGCTGATGTACATTTTATGGAAGTCGTTGTCATACCACTTGTCAACGCTTTCACGGTCGGCAATGCTTTCAGCATTAAGACTTTGAGCGTACATTTTTTTGCATTCAAGAACAAGCTTTGCCTCTTCAAAATATACAGAGCCGTTTTCCGTGAACGCAGGAGTAAAACCTGTTTCCTTTACCTTGTCATAATCCTTGCCGCTCTTTGAACCGCAGAATTTGAGGGCATCTCTGTACTTTTCATCAAAAAAGCTCATTGTATAGCGGTCGCCGTTCTCCATAAACGCAAATGTATATCTCTGCGGACGAATAAAGGTGAATACAACGGGCTTACCCCACATAATGCCTACACCGCCCCAGCTTATCGTCATTGTGTTGAATTTTTCTCTGTCGCCTGCCGTAACAAGCGCCCAATCATCACCAATAAGCTTAAACGGACTTTCAACAATCTCTTTCGGATTTATCTCTTTGAATGCTGACATAAAGATCTTCCTTTCAATAATTGTATTTTATATAATATGCTTTCAAAATTCTATTTTGAATAGACTGCATCATTTTTTGCCAGAAGATAGACACAGTATTGATTCATACTTATGCCCTCTTTTTTTGAATGTTCGGCAAGTGAGCGGTGCAGACTTTTCGGGATTCTCAGCTTGAATTGTCCCGAATATTCTTCAAGGCTGTCGGGTTCGTGAATTACAACTCCGCTTTCAAAGGCGGCTTCAAACCAGGCTTTTTTAGCGTCCTCGGCATTAGCAACAGCCGATTCTATCGTTTCTCCGCAGGTTATGCAGCCGGGAAGTTCGGGGAACGATACAACAAAACCGCCCTCGTCCTTGTCCTCGACAATTTCCATACGATATGACATTGCAAGATAATCGTTAAGAGTTTTCATCATCTTTCGCCTCACTTTCAACAATTTGTCTTACCATTTCTACATACACCTTTTTGATAGGTTCGTGTTTAGGTATTGTTATCGGCATACAACCCGATTTTCTGAATGTGTAGTGACTGCTTCCGCCTTTCGGCGCATTCATAACATACCCGTAGCTTTCAAGAACTTTTCTCAGTTCATCAAAACGGAGGTCTTTCGACAGCGAACAGATACGCATTATTAGTTTATCCCATCGTGACATCGTAAATACCTCCTGATAATATTATATATGGTATCGCATATGGTGTCAACAGGTTTTTGAAGTGATTCAGCCGTTTTCACAAAATAAAAAATATGCAAAATGCATGTATATGTATGTATGAATATGCATAAAGAGATGAATAAAATGAATATTCATTTTTTGTGCATATATACATTTTTCAGAAATTCAGGGGAGAATGTGACATATCAACCGCCAAAAACACCGATAATACAGCGAAAACAAAGCAGATTTCGGTCAATTTGTACCCAAAAATGCAAATTTGAAAAAACATTGAATATTTATTCAAAAAACACTTGATTTTTTGAAAACAGAGTGTATAATGTAAGAGTAATAAAAATTAAGTAAAGGAAACACCGACATAAAGTGTTTCCAAATTCCGGAGGAATAAAAAATGGCTGACAATAAGATTAAAAAGGTAGTTCTTGCATATTCAGGCGGTCTTGATACTTCAATCATCATTCCGTGGCTTAAAGAAAACTACGACAACTGCGAAGTTATCGCTGTTTCGGGTGATGTTGGTCAGGGTACAGAGCTTGACGGTCTTGAAGAAAAGGCTATCAAAACAGGCGCATCAAAACTTTACATTGAAGACCTCAACAAGGAATTTGTTGACGAATATATCATTCCTACAGTAAAAGCAGGTGCTGTTTACGAGGGCAAGTACCTCCTCGGCACATCTTTTGCCCGTCCTATCATTGCAAAAAGACTCGTTGAAATTGCAAAAGCCGAAGGTGCTGACGCAATTTGCCACGGCTGTACAGGCAAGGGTAACGATCAGGTTCGTTTTGAACTTGCTATCAAGGCTTACGCTCCTGACATGAAGATTATCGCTCCTTGGAGAACATGGGAATTCAAGAGCCGTGAAGATGAGATTGAATATGCTGAAAAGCACAATATTCCGCTCAAGATTAACCGTGAAACAAACTACTCAAAGGATAAGAACCTCTGGCACTTGAGCCATGAAGGTCTTGACCTTGAAAATCCTGCAAACGAACCAATGTACAATAAGGAAGGCTTCCTTGAACTCGGTGTTTCACCTGAGCAGGCTCCCGATAAGGCAGAATATGTAACTCTTACATTTGAAAAGGGCGTTCCCACAAAGCTTAACGGCGAGGCTATCGACAGCGTTGAACTCATTAAGGAACTCAACAAAATCGGCGGCAGAAACGGCGTCGGTATCACAGATATCGTTGAGAACCGTCTTGTTGGTATGAAGGCTCGTGGCGTTTATGAAACTCCGGGCGGTACAATCCTCTATGCTGCTCACGCAAAGCTTGAGGAAATCTGCCTTGACAAGGACACACTCCACTACAAACAGAATGTTGCCAACGCTTTTGCAGAGCTCGTTTATGACGGCAAGTGGTACACACCTCTCCGTGAGGCTCTCTCAGCTTTCGTTGACAGCACTCAGGAGTATGTAACAGGTGATGTAAAACTTAAACTCTATAAGGGCAACATCATTGATGCAGGCGTAACAAGCCCGTATTCACTCTACGACGAGGAAATTGCTACTTTTGACGAAGATCAGGTTTATGACCAGAACGACAGTGCAGGCTTCATCAACCTCTTTGGTCTTCCAATCAAGGTTCGTGCAAAAAAAGGCCTTATCAAATAATTAAATCTTTGATTTGCATACATAATCGGGGGCAGGGAATTTCTCTGCCCCGATAAGTGTTTATTACACCTTTTTATTTTTTACGGTATTTGTCGGTTGAAAAATATTCTGCGATTACTTGCGGGCGTCTAATGAACGCCCCTACAGGTTAACCCAACATTAATAACAAGGTGTAAATAAATATTTAAAACCAAAAGCAACAAAGTGCTTTACAACGGCTAAACATAATGTAAGGAGAAATAATAATGCAGCTTTGGAAAGGACGCTTCAAAAAGGAGCTTTCAAAAACCACTAACGATTTTAACAGCTCGATTTCATTCGACAGCAGAATGTATAAAGAAGACATCGAGGGCAGCATTGCCCACGCAACAATGCTTGGCAGATGCGGCATTATTAAAGAAGAAGAGGCAAACGATATTGTAAAAGGTCTTAAAGGCATTCTTGCTGATATCGAAAACGGTACTCTGCACATTGATATGGAGGCTGAGGACATTCACACCTTTATCGAGGGTGAACTTACCAAAAGAATCGGCGACAACGGCAAAAGACTTCACACCTCAAGAAGCCGTAACGATCAGGTTGCAGTTGACATCAAGCTTTACCTCAAAAAAGAGGTTGTCAATGTAAAAAATCTCGTTGTAGGTCTTATCAAGGTTATTGCCGACAAGGCTGAAAAGTACAGCGAAACCGTTATGCCCGGTTACACTCACCTCCAGAGAGCACAGCCGATTACCTTCGGACATCATCTCCTTGCTTACGGTGAAATGCTTTTGAGAGATGTTTCAAGACTTGAAGACTGCCTTAAAAGAATGGACGAAATGCCACTCGGTTCATGTGCGCTTGCAGGCACAACATATCCGATTGACAGAACAATCACAGCCGAACTCCTAGGCTTTGACAGAATTACAAACAACTCTCTTGACGGTGTTTCCGACAGAGATTACTGCCTCGAATTTGCATCGGTGCTTTCGATAATAATGGTTCACCTCTCAAGATTTTCAGAGGAAATCATTATGTGGTGCAGTTGGGAATTTAAATTCATTGAACTTGATGACGCTTTTTCAACAGGATCATCAATTATGCCGCAGAAAAAGAACCCCGATATTGCAGAGCTTGTTCGTGGTAAGAGCGGCAGAGTTTTCGGTGACAATATGACGCTCCTCACAATTATGAAGGGTACTGCACTTGCATACAACAAGGATATGCAGGAGGACAAGGAGGCTATCTTTGACGCACTCGACACGGTTAAAATGTGCCTCACAGCCTTTACTCCCATGCTCGACACAATGCGTGTCATTCCCGAAAATATGAGAAAAGCCGCAGCAGGCGGTTTCATCAACGCAACAGACTGTGCCG
>OHDS01000921.1_pt1 | contig 13061 bp, 10 predicted proteins | sample 1567031 | NCBI WGS metagenome assembly OHDS01 (sample SAMEA3879503, study PRJEB24766) | human gut metagenome | biome: human-associated habitat; feature: feces | place: USA | collected 1985/1987
GCGCAGACGGTGGGATTCGAACCCACGTGGCATTGCTGCCAAATTGATTTCGAGTTAATCCTTGAAATGATGTTATAGTGTCAGCAGAGGTCAATACAGGCTGGTTTGTCCGCTGATTTTGGACGATGTGTGTAGGGATAATACTGCTCCACAACCAAAAAATAATGTAGGTACGAAAAGAAGCAAAATCGCCCGTTTGGGGGCAAAAATGACGGCTTTTTGGGAGAAATGCAAGATAAGATGCAAGATAAACCCTGCCCAAAAAGCCGGATAATGGTGCAGGTTTGCGGACACGAATGAGAAAAATGCAAGAAACAGAAAAATGAAGTAGTGATTTTTCGGGTTCCACTTTACAAACAAGGAGAACCCGAAATGAAGAAAGCAACAGTAAACAAAGACCCTTTGGCAGAAAAGATTGAAGAAATCCTAACGCCCTATCCGGACCCGATGAGCCGCAACGATTTCCGCATTGTATGCCATATCGGAACTCGCACTTCGCTTTATCTCCTGCAAAGCGGACTTGTTCCCTGCAAAAACAGCGGAAAGAAAACGCGCTGCTATAAAATCGCCAAGAGAGATGTTGCCGAGTATCTCTACCGCCGAGAGTCCGACCCGATGCACTACACTCCGCCCAGCGGGTGGTATTACAACTACCCCAAACACAAGAAACCTGCCGCATCGTTGGAGCGCAAGCTGAACTACAAAGGCGAAGAACGATTGCTGGCCAAGGAATGGTACGAGCAGCAGTTAGCAAATTATCCGGATGTACTGACCGTTGCGCAAGTCTGCGAGGTGACAGGCTACCAACGCCACACCATTCTGAAATGGTGCAGCAAGGGCTTGCTGAAAACCATCTTGCAGACACCCAAGTATATGATTCCCAAAGTATGGCTGCTGGAATTTGTGACGTCCGATTTTTTCAACGAGATCAGCCGAAAATGTGGAAAACACTACACTGCCATCAAGGAAATCGGTAATTCAAGCAAAAGCAGATGATTCGCTCATTCATCATAATGCGTCCCGCTCAATTTTCCAGTCGCTGACTGGAGAATCAGGCGGTTGAGATATACAAGACATTTTCCCATTAAAGAATATAGTCAGGAAAATCGCTGCACCGTCCTTTACCCGCGCAGAGGATAGATGATAACCCATAGTAGTGCGGTCAACTCAATTTGCCAGACAGTGTCTGGTAAATTTAAGAATCCCAATATAGCGGGTACAATATTTTTTGGATTAGCATTCAAGATCCAATGCAAAAGTGACTGTGGTGCAAAGTGGATCTCTGCGCCACAGTCACTTTTGCATTAAGCAAATCAACATAAGCCATAAATCAATATTTTAGTTCAGCCCGGACAATGACCGCATAACAAGGTCAATATCCTTGTTTTCCAACTCCTGAATGATATGGAGATAGGTCTTTTGGGTGGTTGTCATACTGGAGTGTCCCAGTCGTCTGGCAACGCTGGCGATAGATACGCCGGTAAAAAGCAGTAGGGAGGCGTGGGTGTGGCGCAGACCGTGGATAGAAATGACCGGGATATTGCACCGCTCGCAATGGCGGCTCAAAACATCATTGACGGTGGAGTTGTAGACTTTGCCATCCACAAAAATAGGTTGATCGTCCGGCAGACCTTTTACAAGCTCGGAAAAACGGATAACAGACTGCCAATCAATTTGAATTTTACGAACCGATGATTTGTTCTTTGTCGGCTGAAACCCACCGGCACCCTTGTAATCCCATGTCTTACTGATGGAAAGGGTCTGATGATAGAAATCAAAGTCCTTGGGGGTCAGTGCCAGTGCCTCCGAAAAACGCATTCCGGTCTTAGCCACCAAAAGAATGAAATAATCCCAGTTCACTTCATCCTTTAATTCAAGCGAGGCAAGGAGCGTGTGCAGTTCAAATTGGTTAAGGTACTTTATTTTCTTTGTAGATGGTGCCTTGCCTTTAATAATCGCTTTCCGCGTGGGGTCACGGTCAATCAGCCCCTCGTCCACTGCGTCTAAAACAGCTCCTTTGAGTTGGTGGTGGAAGTCCATTGTCGTCTGCCGCTCATGGTATTCGGCATAATCATTCAGCAACTGCTGATACGCAATGCGATTCAAATCGCAAATTTTCAAATCCGGGATAAGTTTTTCGAGCCATTTTTGCGTCATCAGGTACTTGTCCATTGTAACCTGTCTTATCGCCCCTTTCTTGTATACAGTAATCCACTTTGCATAATATTCACAGAACTTATCTGTGCGTTGTGCTTCGTTAAGCATATTGCACCTCCGTTGTATGTGTGAATATGGCTTACGCTGATGAAGGGTGATAAGGTCATTGAGTTGTCTTAAAACTTGACCGATTTTCCTTTGCTCGCTGGTTTGGACAGGCACTACTAATTGTAAATTTAGGAAAGTCTCTTTCGGTATATTGTACATTGAGCCACTCGTTCCAGATGCCATCGAAGTAATCTTCTCTTTATAGACGCTGGATACAAGCATCATATATACAAAATAGGCATCGACATTGTCCTGAAATTTCAGTTTCCATAGACGGTCAGGCAGAAATAAATTAGGAAAATCTGTCGATACATAGCCACATGCACCAACACGCTCTGGTGTATTCATCCTGCTTACAATGACACTATCTTTCTCGACAGCACATTTAACCGACTGCAATTCATCTTTTACAACGGGTTTACTTTCATAGGGATTGAACCGGTCATATGAAACACAGCTGGTTTTCAATATACCAATATCCCCAACAGCAACTGCTCCATCGTCAGAGTTCACACTCTTGCCTGTTGTGATTGTTTTTAGTAGTTCTCCCAACTTCCGCTGTTCCCAAGCAAAAGTAAAAGGGCCTCGGATTTTCCTTGGCCCTTTTGTTCGACTTATCGCTTATAAATATGCAGCCTTACACCTCGAAGCCGCCGGTTACAATAAATTCCCGCAGCAAACTGTCCACTTTCTGGTTCACCTTGGGCGGTATCAATTTTACGCCCTCTTTTTTCTCAAAATAGGCTTTTGCCTTTGCTTTGTCTACGCTTTTCTTCAGTTCGTCAAGGCGGCCAAACTCGTTGATATTGGTTTTCGTCAGCCCCAGACCCATCATATTGCGGAGCTTTTCTTCATCCAAGCCAAACACAACGGCAAAGCGGTGGATTTGGTCATTCTTCGCACGGCACTGGTACTCGGTAATGTAATCCCGCAGCGTCTTGCCAGGTTCGGGTGTGGCGTCGCCGCGTTCAATATCGTGCAGGAAGATGTTGGCAAACTTCTGTTCTTCCTGTGTCAGGCTGGCAAAGGACTTATGCAGTTCAGCTTTTGCCTGTTCTATGGATTCTCCCGATGCACCCGCCTGATTCAGCAGCTTCAGGTACTTATCAAAGCGGCTGTTCATATAGTTGGAATCAATCACACCGGTGTCGATTTCCGTCAAATAGCCCACCAAATCATACGGCGCATCGCCGTCATCGGAAGGGTCCGACGGCTCGGCGGACAGTTCCTTATAGCGCTGTGCTAAAATCAGATAGGCAGACTCATCAAACAGCATTTCGACATCAATGGTTTCATCGGCAGCGTCGTCCGGGCAATGATATACACTTTGATTCCATGTAAAGCCCTGCACACGCGCTGCCTCCATGTAGTCGTTAAGCTCGCGGAACAGCTTGGCAAACTTGGCGCAGACGCTTCTGTCCTGCGGCAGCTTTTCAAAATCAGGCACACCCGCGCTCGTAAACAACTCCGCAATGTCGCCGTACACCTCGTTCATTTTTTCAAGGTTGTGGGCAAGGCGGTCTACAAACAATCCAATCGGGCGGTCGCCGGAGTACAGCTTCACCGCTTTCAGCACATTTTGCTCCATTGTGTGCGGCTTGCGGTAGTAGCGAATCACGCCGAACGGCTTATCCGGCCCAAACAGTCGGTTTGTGCGAGAAAATGCCTGTATAATGTTCTCGTATTCCAGCATCTTATCCATATAGAGGGTATTAACCCACTTGGAGTCAAAGCCGGTCAGCATCTGGTCAACAACAATCAGCAAATCAAGCTGTTGGTCGGGGGTGCGTTCAATGCGCTTATACTGCTCCTTGTGCGCCAGACGCAGCGACAGATCCTTCTTAAACCGTGCGTGGGTGGGTATTGTAAAATCCTGCCCATAGCGCTTATTGTAATCCTCGATAATTTCAACAAGCCCATCTTCTTTGTAAATGGCGCCGCCGTTATTATCAATGTTCGGGTCAAAAAGGCAGCTTGTTTTCAATTCCGGCATGGTGATCTTCATCATGCGGTAATATTCGATTGCCTCCGGGATACTGCTTGTGGCAAAAATGGCGTGGAACTTACCGTTATGGCTCAAAGTCAGCCAGTTTTCCTTAATATCCTCGATAACGGTCTGCTTATGCTCTGCCGTCTGATATTGTGTATTGGGCAGATAATCCTCAATCCCCTTGATCCACTTTCCGTCCGGACCCGGCTCGCCGTACATTTTCACCTGCGTGTTGTCCATGTACTTATAGTACACAGCGGCTTTTGCGGGGTCGTTCAGGGCGTCTGCAACCGTAGCTGCCTTTGCCTTTTCCAGTGCAACAGCCTGCCGCACATCTTTATCGCGGAAAGTAAGTACCTTGTACGGGTCAAAGCCCAGAACATTTTTATCGCGGATGCCGTCCGCTATGCTGTAACGGTGCAGTTCATTGCCAAACACATCGGTTTGCGCGTTGTTCTTTTTGGCGTTTTCCTCAAATACGGGCGTGCCGGTAAAGCCGAAGAAAATCGCACGGGGAAAGGTTTCTTTTATAATTGCCAGCATATCGCCAAAGGTGGAGCGATGCGCCTCGTCCACGATAAACACCAGCCGCTTTTTGCCGATCAGCTCAATATCGCGGGCATTTTTGCCGCCCTCCTCGTCACGGATATTGCTCATCTTCTGAATAGATGTCACAATCAGCGTGTCTGCGGTGGCAATGCTTTTCAGCTTGGAAATCAATACATAGGTGTTTTCCGTTGCCTGCACGGTCTCGTTTTCATCGGCAAAGGCGCGGTATTCTTTCAGCGACTGCGTTCCCAGTTCGATGCGATCCGTGAGGAAAACCACCTTGTCCGCATCGTTGGAATTGGCAATCAGCTGTGCGGATTTGAAGGAAGTCATCGTCTTGCCGCTGCCGGTGGTGTGCCAGATATACCCGCCGCGCTGCTTGCCGCTGTCCCATTTCGTTTTGGAAACCACATCCGAAATCGCACTGGCGGCATAATACTGATAGCTGCGCATAACTTTCAACACGCCGTCCGCATCGTCGGCCACGGTGTAAAAGCCGATCAGCTGATGCGCCATGGGGATGGACAGCAGCTTGGAGGCAATCTCTTTCCAATCGTTGATTGGCTCGTTGTTGAAGTCCGCCCAGTGGAAGTAATAATCGGTGTTAAATTTGCCATCGGGACCGGGGTTGGCGAAGTAGACGGTTTCTTCCGGGGTCATTGCCACAAAAATCTGCACAAGCGAGAACAGTCCGGTAAACACACCCTCGTGGGCGTATTTTTCGATTTGGTTATATGCCTGACTCACCGGCACACCGCTGCGCTTTAATTCCAGATGGAACACCGGCATACCGTTGATCAGCAGCATCAAATCGCCGCGGCGGTCGTTCAGCATTTTGGATTTACCGGGAAAAATCGGCTGCTGCACGATCTGGTAGCGGCTTTGCCCGGCGGCAATCTCCATGCGGTCGTAGATTTTCAGGCTGACTTCCTTGCCGAAATGTGCCTTGTCATCGGGGTTATCGCGCTTGACAGAAACCGTTTTGCCATTGATAAAGCCGTTCAGCTTCAGCGGCGTGCGCAGTTCCCGAATCTGCTCCACAATTTGCTGCATCTCGCCATCGGTCAAGGGATAATCGCCAAGGCGGTCTATGCCGCGGTTATTGTCAAAGAGAATGTTTGCCCAGTTGCGGATCAGATCCTGCTCGGTGGGATATTTCAGAATTGTGCTCTCCCAGCCTTTGGTCGTCAGGATTTTTATAAGCGCTTCTTCAAAGTCCGATTCTTTTTGAAAGGTCATTTGTTTTGCCCCTTTCCGGGTATTTGTGTACGCTTTTATAGCCGTTCGCGCACCATCATCAGGGCATAGCCCAGCAGGTTTTGCCCCTTCCACTTGTCAATATCCAGCCTGTCCGGGTCCTTCATCGACAAGCCGATCCCCCAAATGGTATCCCTGACCGCACATTCAGCCAAAACGGAACCTTTGGTGGCGGCAAGCTGCGCTTTCAGGTCGTCATTTTGGGTGAATTTGGCAAGCAGCCCTGTAAAAACAACGATTTGCCGAATACCATTCCAATAACGCTCGCTATAATTGGCAACCAGCCTGCCAAGCGCCTTGATTTCGGCAACATCATCGGTTGCAAGAATTTTGGCCGCCACAGCCTTGTCACCAAAGTAGACAGCCTTTTTGTACATCATATATTGTTCCATGGAGGAAAAGTCCACCCCCTCCACCGTAAAGCGGCAGGGGTACCAGTTGCTCAAATATCCGTTTTCCTCACTGGGGTTATGAAAGCAAACAACCGTCATTATACTTCACCGACTTTTTGTACCGCCAAATCCAGTTCCAGATCATGCAGCCCGCCGTATGCTTTTTCCAGAAAAGCAACCGGCACTTTTTTTACGACCTCGCTGCTGGGCAGATTATAATACCATTGATAATACGCATAAAATTCGCCGATCCAGTCCGGCATAAACCCCTCGATGGCTTTGCCGTCCTTCAGTGTAAAGTCCTCGGTTTTGCAAAAGTAATCCCACAATTCGGGGGCGCTCATCGTGTTTACATAGGCTTTGGCTTCGTCGATGCTTTTTCTGGTTTTGCTTGCCATATAGGAATTGATAAAAGCCGCAGTATCCTTGTCAGGGTATTTTTGTGCCACAAGGTCAAAGAGCTTGCCCTGATTTTCGACCACATCGCTTACATATTCCTTTGCATACGCGCGCATAGTCCCTCACCTCTCAAACAGTGTGCTGAACACCTTTGTGACCGTGTTCGCGTCGGAATCCACCAGTTCGCGCATCCGTTTTCTTGCCGTTATGTCGCGCTGATTGTACCTGTCGTTAAATTCAGTGTAGTCCACGGCAAGCAGCTCGTCGGTTATTTCTTTCAGATTTGCATACGCGGCCTCGGACTTGATGCAATACTGGATGCCCAAACCGCCCAGCGACAGCAGATCTTCCAGAATATCCACATCAATATTATCGCGCACAAACTCTTTGGCAATGTAAAAGTAGGAGGCGTTTGCGCGCCAGCCGCAAATCACATCATAATCGCGGGTATCCATGCCGTATTTTTCGATAAATTTCTTTGCCAGCATACGGTATCGCTTAGAGTCGGCGGCGTCCCGGTGCTTCATCAGCTCTGCCAGCCACGCAAGAACACTGTGCTGCTGAAAATCCAGAATTTTCAGCCCGGCGGTTTCCAGCTCGTACTTGTGAACCCAGCCATTTGTGTCGTTCGGGCGGCAGACCGCCCATTCTTTGGCAAGTTCGATGTTTTCGGTAAGGTAAAAGCCCCTGCCATAGTCGTGTTTATCATCACCGCCGCCAAATTTCGGCACAACGATTTTGTCGGGAGTGCCGTGATATAAAATAATTTTTCCCATTTTTTCACGATTCTCCTTAGACAAACATCTTTTCGAGCATGGATTTTTTGATATTTTGCAGCTTTTCTAACTCACGCTGATGAAGGGTGATAAGGTGGTCAAGGTTGGCGAAAAATTCTGCTATTTTCTTTTGTTCGTCAATCGCCGTTGGTTTCCAAATATCCATTTCGGAAATCATTTCAAGTCGAACGGAATCAACTGTAGCTTTTGCAGTCATTTTCATTGCACGGTCATAAAATCGTGTTGAAAAAAAGTAGTAAAAATATTTGCCCCAAATGTCCTGAAAATCCGTCATTTTATAGCATCTTTGGTGCAAATCAAACTTACCGTTTACATAATGAAATACTCTGCCTATATTACCGTCACCGATTGTTATAACCGCTTCGCAATCATAGAGGTATTTATTGCTCTTAACAGGAATATCAGACCTTATGTAAAATGGGTATATTCCATCTTCGACTTGGTCTTGTGTATTGCTTTTTCCTGTACCTATATTGCAAAGCTCTTTTGCCTTCCGCTGTTCCCAAGCGTCAGTAAATCCCTTGAATCGGATGGCAGGTTTGTTCTGTTTTGCCATATCAGTCACCCAACAAGAGCGTCTTGAACTCGCTCAGGCCTTTCAGGTCGTACTCACTGCCGGTAAGGTCGTCCATCATCGCGGCCAGCTGCTTTTCGGTGGCGCGGATTTCGCTTTCCACATCAAAGAAGGTTGTGCTATATTTATTTTGCAGGGTCTGAATCTTGCTGACAAGGCTGTCCACCATGGCATCGGGCAGCTTGGCAAGCTCGTTCGTAAAGGGCGCAATCCATTTTTGCTCCAGCAGCTCCAACACCTGCGCATCGGTCAGCCCCTCAATGGTCTTTTTTGTCAGGGCTTCCAGCGATGCTGCGTCAGATTTGATTTCGGCTTTCAGTGCCTTTTCCTGCTTGGTCAGTTCCTCTACACGGCTGAAAATGCGGCAGGCATTTTGTGCCTCGGGGGTGCGGTCCCGGCGCAGTTCCTTGACCTTTTTGGCAATCTCCTTCGGCACAAAAGCATCGCCTTCTTCGGTAAAGCACTCCTTATAGGCGTCCTTGTCGTCCTCGGTAAATTCATCCAGCAGGGCTTCATATTCGGTGGGAAGTTCGGCAAGCTGATTTTCCAGCGCGTGCAGCGCGCCAGCCTTATCTTTCAACAGCGTTTTTTGCAGCAGATCAAAGGGCAGAATGTGCCCAACCCAGCCGTCCTGCACCTCCTGTTCCTCGTTGCCCTTCTTTTTGGTGACAAGATGGGGGTCTACCTTTTTGGCTGCACCGAACCCCTCGGTTTGGATCATTTCAAGGTCAACGGCAATCGTGTTCCAGTGGTCGTCCAGCAGCTGATAAGCCTCGTACTTGTCAATCAGCGGAATGTCGGCAAGGCGCGCAAAAATATCCTCGCTGAGGGTGGTTTCCGTCTTGGCAATCTCAATTTTGTCCATGCCGTCCAACAGGACAGCCTTCATATAGGCGGGCAGCGCAGCAAAGGCGGAACGATAGGCGTCCTCAAAGGCGGTTACATCGCGGCTGTTTTTGATAGCCGACTTGATGTCCTCAACGGTCAGCGCCGCATAGGGCGTTCCGTTTTCAGCAAACAACTCACCGCGCAGCGCAGGGAACGCCGCCCAGTACGCGGAAAGCTCGTCCAGCTCTGCTGCGGGGATGCCGCCGAACATAGAGGCATATACATCCCAATGCTCCGCAGCCTCAGAGGAATCCACATAGCGGGGGATATTCAGGTTGTAGTCGTTGGCGCGGATTTCCTCACGGCTGACCGTGCGGGAAAATTTGGGGATGCTCTCGCGCTTTACAAAGGTATCGGCAATGCGCTTGATGTCGGAGGCGCGGAGCTTATTGTTTTTGCCTTCCTTGGTGTACCCCTTGGAGGCGTCAATGATAAGTACATCCTCGCGCTCGCGCTTTTGGCGCAACACCATAATGATGGTGGGAATACCCGTACCAAAGAAAATGTTGGCGGGCAGACCGATGATGGCGTCAATGTGGTTGTTCTCAATCAGATTTTTGCGGATCGTGCCTTCCTCACCGCCGCGGAACAGAACACCGTGGGGCAAAACGATGGTCATAATGCCGTCGGGCTTGATATGGTAGAGGTCGTGCAGCAAAAAGGCATAGTCCGCCTTACCCTTGGGTGCCAGACCAAAGCGGGCATAACGGGCGTCGCCTTCCTTGTTGGTTGGATCCCATGCCTGCGAATACGGCGGGTTCGATACTACCGCGTCCACATACAGCGGGTCATAGGAGTTGATGGGGTCGGCATCATCAAAGTAGGGCCAGTCCTCCTCCAGCGTATCGCCGTTGCGGGTAACGATGTTGTCCGGCTTGATGCCGCGCATTACCAGATTCATACGGGTCAGGTTGTAGGTGTTCTCTTTCAGCTCCTGCGCGTAGTATTTTACATTGTTTGCATCAGCCATATACTTGGAAACGCTTTTTCCGATGTTGATCAGCAGCGAGCCGGAACCGCTGGTCGGGTCATAGATTTTGATTTCATTCTTGCCCTGCAGGTGGCTTGCCACGATTTCGGACATCAGCAGCGAAACCTCGTGGGGCGTATAGAACTCGCCCGCCTTTTTGCCGGCATTGGCGGCAAACATACTGATAAGATATTCATAGATGAAGCCCAGCACATCATAGCTCTGCTTGCCGTCCATGGGAATGTCTTTAATCAGGTTCAGCAAGCCGCTGATGGCTTTGGTCTGCGTACCAGAGCTGTCGCCCAGTTTGGAAAGACCGGTTTCCAGTGTGTTGAAGATTTTCTCAAACACACGCTTGTGCGTGGGGGAGATCAGCCGGCTGAACGCCGACAGCGCGTCACGCACATTGGAAACATCAAAGTCCTTGCCCATGCCGAGCCAGGTAGAGAAGAAATCTTTGTAGGAGATAAAATAGCCGATGTTTTCCTGCACCCATTTGACGGTTTCGGGGTCGTCCTCGGTTACGGTTTTCAACAGCTCATCGTCATAATCGTTGTCTTTCAGAAATTCGATCTCTTTATCGGACAGATATTTATAAAAAATAAAACCAAGGATAAAGTCTTTGTACTCACTGGCCTCGATTTTGGAGCGCATCTGGTTAGCAGAAGCCCAAATCTTCTGCGCAAGCTGTTGTTTGTTCATCGGTCAAGCTCCTTTTGTTTTAGAAAATACCCTTTCTTGGGAAAAGCGTAAGTAGTTATTTCTATTATAACACAGATCGTTAAGGTTTCCACAAAAATTTGTGGCTTATGCTATAAAATACCTACGCTTGGGAACAGCGGAAGTTGGGGGAAGTTGTCAAAGAAGTAACCCGCAATGACCCAACATCGGAAGCCCCTATAATGATGATTACGGCAAACAACGGCTTTATTGAGCAGTCAGAAAGGTATGCTTTTGATAACGCTGGAGAAAGTTTGAAAAAATATATTCTTCTCCAAAAAGGTGAACTTGCCTATAATCACGGCGCATCAAAGTTGCGTCCATTTGGCTCTTGCTTTGCGCTGACAACAGCAGAAAGTGCCCGTATACCGTTTGTTTATCATTGTTTTTCTGCGGAAAACCAAAATGCAGAGTTTCTGTCAATAGAGTTGAATGGCTCTGAAGTTGAGAGTCAGCTTCGCAAGATTGTGTCGTCTGGTGCGAGAATGGATGGCTTGCTGAACATCTCGTTTGATGAATACTCTACTGTGACTGTGCTACTTCCTGACATAAAAGAGCAAGAACACATTGCCGACTTTTTTCGTAATCTCGACCACCTTATCACCCTTCATCAGCGTAAGTTTTATGTTTCGATATTGGTGTGATGTAAACTTTGGATTTATAGATGTTCGATTTTTCCATGTGTAGATTATCGTTCCGGCTATATAATCCTACGCTCAAAATATTCAACCTACGTATATTTTGATAATATCTGTTCAAGAACTTGAGGTTGATTAGAAAAGAGGAAAATGTCATCCACATATCTGAAAGCAGCATAATCGACTTTATAGAAAATACCATCTTTTTCAAGCTCTAATAGGATTTCGTTATCAATATGTTGAAGAAGAATCTCCGCCATCATCCTTGAAAATTCAGGTCCGACCACGATACCATTTGATGAACGACCATTATCGAACGTCAAAATAGCAAATAACTGTCTTTCGAACTAGGAAATGCGTTTTTGTCGGACGGAATTCAAGAATGTTCTTAAAATGGAATGGGCGGAGGGTGTGGTGGTGAGAGAGATTGTATATGCAGAATAAACTCTAATAGTATTAGAACCGTATAAAAAGCTGATATTTTAAATTTTATTCTCGATTTTTGAAAAGCATCTGCAAATATTGAAATTAAGATTTGACTTTCCGCCTAGAATAGAGTACACTGGATTCAGAAAACCATCTGGGAGGAATTGCGATGCTGCTTCAATTTTCAGTCACCAACCACCGTTCCATCAAGGATACAGCCATCATCAGCTTGAAAGCATCTACAGATAAAAGTCTGGTCGACTGCCTGATTTCACCGGACGAGAAGAAACAGCTTGTTCCAGTGCTGGCACTGTACGGTGCAAATGCAGCAGGAAAAAGCAATGTCCTCCATGCACTCCTGCTCATGAGGGAAATGGTCTGTGGCCGATATGCCAAGCTGCTGAAGGGCGAACCGCTTCCGCAGGAACCGTTTCGGTTACTCCGGTTACAGCTCCGCAGATTACTCTTCCGGAACTGAACTTCGAAATCGAGCGCCCGGATCTCTCCGGTCTTGCAGCAATGCAGCAGAAGATGAGCGACATCAAGAGCCAGTACAGTGATCTGCAGAAGACGGTTGCAGCTCTGATGCCGCAGCTTGAGACCATGCAGAAACAGATGCAGACCATCACCGATAATAAAGCAGTTGTTGAGCAGAATCTTGGTGCAATGCAGAAACTGACCGCAGGTGTGGCACAGCTTGATGCAGGCGGAAGCGCTCTGTACAAGGGCATCGGTACTCTGTCCGCAGGTGTGAGCCAGCTGTACAGCAGCACAAATGAGAGTTTTGCAAAAGCAACAGCAGGCATCAATGCACTGAACGCAGGATTCACTCAGCTGAGTGCTTACAATGATACGCTGCTTTCCGGCGCAAGCCAGCTGAAAGCAAATGCACCGGCTCTGGTTGAAGGTGTTACGACTCTGCAGGGCGGCACGACACAGCTGACCGCAGGTCTTGGACAGCTGGGAAGCCAGTTAAGCGATGGATCTGCAAAACTTTCTGCAAACAGCGGAAGCTTAAGAAGCGGTGCTTCTCAGGTAGCAAGCGGAGCATCCCAGCTGGCAAGCGGAGCCTCCACACTGGCAAATGGAACTTCTTCTCTGGCAAGCGGAGCTTCTGATCTGAAATCGGGAAGCAGCAAGGTTGTTGATGGTATTGACGAGCTGTCCGATGGGGCGAAAGAACTGGCTGACGGTAC
>OHDS01000922.1_pt1 | contig 13026 bp, 4 predicted proteins | sample 1567031 | NCBI WGS metagenome assembly OHDS01 (sample SAMEA3879503, study PRJEB24766) | human gut metagenome | biome: human-associated habitat; feature: feces | place: USA | collected 1985/1987
TTCCGGGAGGACATTTTTATCTGAGGGATTGTGAAGACGAAGTAATAAGTGAGGTCATGAGACTGCTTTAGAGAATGAAAAATGGAGATTAAACGATACGGAGAAAAGGAATTTCTGTCAGCAGACAAACTTTATATCCGTGAAAATGAGATACATATATGGTGTATCCGCTGGCCTGAAATGACAGATTTCTGGAAGAACCATGAATATATCCTGAGTGGGCAGGAATTGGAGCAAGCCGGAAGATTCCGTTTTCCTGAAGACAGGATGCGTTATATAGCCGGGAAGGTTGTCGTGCGGATCCTCTTAAAAAGATACTTAGATATGGAAACGATTGATTTTTCTGTCAATGAACTGGGTAAGCCTTATCATAAAAAGATTGCGGGAAAGCGGACAGTGGATTTTAACATTTCGCACTCGGGTGAATTCATACTGGCGGTATTCGCTGTCGGAATGGATATCGGAGTAGATGTGCAGGAGATGGCAGAGTGCCCGGACTATAGGGAGATAGCGGAAAATTTTTATACTGCAGAAGAAGCGGAAGATGTAAAAAATGAAGGACCGGATCTGTTTTTCCAGTACTGGGCGGCGAAAGAGGCATATGTAAAGGCGCTTGGAATTGGATTAGGAAGAGGAATGGATTTCTTCTCTGTCAGAAACGAGAAAATTGCAGAAAAAGATAAGAAAGATCAGGACTGGTTTCTGTATCCGGTCAGGATCAAAGGATATGCTGCGTATGTGGCGGCGCATGAGAAAGGAGACAGATAAAATGGGTTATAAGAAAGATATGAGCAAATATGAGAATCTGGAAGGCTGGGAGAGATGTGGATTTGGAGAACAGCTTGATAGGTGGGCGGAAAAATATGGAGAAAGAATTGCGGTCACGGACAGTGAAGACGAGATCAGTTATATGGAATTAAAGCAAAAAGCAGATTGTCTTGCGGCAGCTTTTCTGCGTAAAGGGATTTTAAAGGGAGACAAAGTGCTTGTGCAGCTTCCGAACAGGATTTCTTTTGTGATCGTGTTTTTTGCGCTTTCCAAGATTGGGGCGGTGCCGATCATGATGCTGCCGGCCCACAGGGAGGCGGAACTGGAAGGAATTATTGAACTGGCAAAGCCGGCCGCTTATATTGTGGTGGAGAAATATCTGGGATTTTCATATGTGCCGATGGCAAATGCGATGAAAGAGAAATATTCATGTATCCGGCATATATTTGTAGATAGCGAATCCGGGGATATCAGTGGAATGATTGCGGAAACGTATGGAGAAAATGGAGCATTTCCGGCTGTGGATGGGTATGAAACGGCGGTGCTTTTGCTGTCCGGCGGGACGACAGGGGTTCCGAAACTGATTCCGCGCACCCATACGGATTATATGTATAATGCCCGCATGTCCGCGAAGAGATGCCGTCTGGATAGCAGTGACGTTTATCTGGCGTCTCTTCCGGTAGCTCATAATTTCCCGTTATGCTGCCCGGGGCTTTTAGGCACGCTGGACGTGGGAGGAAAAGTTGTGCTTGCGTCTGCGACCAGCCCGGATGATATCCTTGACGCAATTACAGAGGAAGGTGTCACGATAACGGCATTGGTTCCTGCTATGGTTACTGTGTGCATGGAAATGCTGGAATGGGATGAAGATTATGATATATCCAGCCTGCGGATTTTGCAGGTGGGCGGCGCAATGCTGGAAGATTCCCTTGCGGATAAGATCATTGAAGAATGGCCGTGTAAACTGATGCAGGTATTTGGTACGGCGGAGGGGCTACTGTCCTTTACTAGCCCGGAGGATGAAGGTTCCCTGATCGCAAGATGCCAGGGAACTCCGGTGTCTCCTGCGGATGAAGTGAAGATTGTGGATGAAGAAGATAAGGCCGTACCGGAAGGAGTTTTTGGGGAATTATTATCCAGAGGCCCGTATACGATTGATGGTTATTATATGGCGGAGGAAGCGAATAAAAAGAGCTTTACGTCGGACGGATTTTACCGGACGGGCGATAAAGCTATGTGGACGAAAGACGGAAGGTTACGTTTGGGCGGGAGGATCAAAGAGCAGATTAACCGCGCCGGAGAAAAGATCATGCCTTCAGAGATTGAAGCTTATCTTTGTAGGCATTCGAAAATCAAAGAGGCAGCCGTTGTCGGCGTTACGGATGAAACCCTTGGAAACCGGATATGTGCATTCCTTGTGACCGATGATGAAGCCGGGATCGATTTGCAGGAAATACACAGGTTCCTGCGGGAAATAGGCGTTGCGGCGTATAAAATGCCGGATCAGATAGAACGGGTAGAGACATGGCCGCTGACCAGCGTAGGAAAAATAGATAAGAAAGCATTAGAACGTATGGCGCAGGAAAAATAGAAGGAGACAGAATCATGGAATATATAGAGATAAAGGAACAGATCAAACAAAAGCTGCCGGTAGCCAGAGATTTGGGGGATTCCGAAAATCTGCTGGAGCTTGGGCTTTCATCCCTGACAATCATGCGTCTGGTAAACCAGTGGAGAAAACAGGGGGTTAAGGTTTCATTCGGTTCATTGATGGAAAATCCTACCCTTGAAGGCTGGTGGGCGCTGATCCAGCGCAGCATGAAGAAAAAAGCGGGCAAAAAACGGGCGCAAGAATCTAAGATAACGCCGGAAAAGGATATGAAACAGCCGTTTCCTTTAACAGACGTACAGTATGCATATTGGGTTGGCAGGGATGAAGAACAGGCTCTTGGAGGAATAGACTGTCATGCGTATTTAGAGTTTGATGGGGGAAATATAGATCCGGAGCGTCTGGAAAAAGCATGGAATGTACTGCAGTATCATCATCCTATGCTGCGCGCCTGCTTTTTGGATGATGGAACACAGAAAATCCTGGATAAGCCGTATTGTGAAAAAATAAAGGTTCATGATTTTTCCCGGATGTCATCTGAGGAAGCAGAGGCAATGGCAGTATCTGTCAGAGAACGTTTATCCCATCGGAAGTTAAAGATTGAGGAAGGCGAAGTAGCAGGAATAGAGCTTACGCTTTTTCCTGAAAATAAGGCACGCCTTCATGTGGACATGGCACTTTTGGTTGCTGATGTACAGAGTCTGCAGATATTATTGAGGGATTTGGCATCTGCTTACCGAGGGGAAAACCTGCCGAAAGAATCAAAAGGGTGGAATTTTGCTTCCTATCTAGAACGGCAGAAACAGGAAGAAGGGGAGGAACGGAAAAACGCAGAAAAATACTGGAAGAATCGTTTAGAGCATTTGCCAAAAGGCCCTGACCTTCCATTGGCAAAACGTCCGCAAGAAGTGGAAAAAACGGTGTTCAACCGCAGGATTGTGAGAATCGAAAAGGAAGAATGGGATCATTTGCAAATGCGGGCAAAAAAATACCAGACAACTCCGGCAATGGTTCTTCTTACTGCATATGCGGTGGTTCTGGAACGATGGAGCAGGAATCATTGTTTCCTTATTAACATTCCGTTTTTTAACCGGAAAACAGAGCAGCAGGGGTTAGAGGAAGTAATAGCAGATTTTACTACTCTGTTATTGCTGGAGATTAACTGCGAAGAAAATCCGACTTTTGCGGAATTGTTGGACAGGATTCAGAAGCAGCTTCATGAGGATATGAAGTATACGGCATATTCCGGCGTGCAAGTACAGAGAGACATTGCGCAGATGTGTGGGGACGCATCGGCAGTGGCGCCGGTTGTTTTTGCCTGCAATCTGGGAACGCCGTTGGTAAATGATACGTTCCGGAATGAACTGGGGCAGTTTTCCTATATGATTTCCCAGACGCCGCAGGTGTGGAATGATTTTCAGAGTTATGAAGATGAAAATGGCGTACAGCTTACATGGGACAGCGTGGATGAGTTATTCCCGGAGAATATGATCCCGGATATGTTGGAGAGTTTTGAGATTCTTCTGCATGAATTGGGAAAGAAGGACTGGAATCAGAGATTTGATGTGCTTCCTGAAAAAAGAAAAAGAGAAATTGAAGATACAGCGCGTACAGGAGTGCCGGAGCGTGTGGAATGCCTGCATTGGGCTGTTATGAACCATGCGGAAGTTTGCCCGGAAGATATTGCGCTTATTGATGCGGGAAGCGGAAGATCGGTATCCTATGGGGAATTAAAAGCACGGGCAACAGCAGTGGCGGCAGGAATTTCAGAAAAGGATATTAAGGGCGTCCCGGTTGCACTTACCCTGCCGCGCGGGATAGAACAGATCGAGTCGGCATTAGGAATTTTGCTTTCCGGAAATTCATACCTTCCGGTCAGCTTAAGCCAGCCTAAAGATCGGAGAGCGTTAATCCATGAGAAGACGGGAGTCCGCTATGTGGTCACGAATCGGGAATTATCCGAAAAACTGGACTGGCCGGAAGGTACGGAAATCCTTGTGATGGAAGGTATGGAAGAGGGACAGGAAAATGTGAGAATGCCAGAGGTGTCGCCGAAGGACAGCGCCTATATCATCATGACGTCAGGCTCTACAGGTGTTCCGAAGGGTGTAGAGATTGCGCATGAAAGCGCATGGAATACGGTTCAGGATATTAATGAAAAGTACCATGTGACAAGTGCAGATCGGGCGCTGGCTGTATCAGCTATGGATTTTGACCTGTCGGTATATGATGTTTTTGGAATTTTAGGCGCAGGAGGAACATTGGTATTGCTTCCAGAGGAATGCGGATTACTGGCTGGAACAAGTGTTGAAATATCAGATTACCGTTTGGAATTCAGTGCCGGTGCTTCTGGATATGCTTTTGATACGGGCGGAATCCATGAAACAGAAACTGCCGATCAGGGCGGTTATGCTTTCCGGAGATTGGATTGGGATGGATCTCCCGCAGAGGGTTGCGGCATGGACAGAGGATTGCCAGTTTGTCGCTATGGGAGGAGCTACAGAGGCAAGTATCTGGTCCAATTATCAGAATGTTACCCTGCCGATGCCGAAAAACTGGAAATCTATTCCCTATGGAAAGCCACTCAGATATCAGGCATATCGTGTTGTGGATGAGTATGGAAGGGATTGCCCTTACTGGGCAGAAGGCGAACTCTGGATTGGCGGTTTTGGTGTAGCAAAAGGATATAGGGGAGATTCTGCGCTTACGGGGCAGAAATTTATCACAGATCAGTATGGAAGATGGTATCGGACCGGTGATCTCGGAAGAATCTGGGATGATGAGATAATTGAATTTTTGGGAAGAAAAGATCATCAGGTAAAGATCCGTGGACACAGGATTGAATTGGGAGAAATTGAACATGCGATTCAGGAGTTTCCGGGTGTGGCTCATGCAGTTGTTGATACAGTTAGTGATGGTCATGGCAATAAAACGCTGGCTGCTTATATCGGAGCGCCGATACAGGAAGATTCTAAAGTTACAACGTATTTGTACGGCACAGATATCTTTGGCGGAGGCTGGAAAGAACTGAAGGATGATGTCAGCAATTGGCAGATGCAGCAGGAACGGAAGACAGCATACAAAAATTTCCTTGCCTATGCAGACCAGAGATGTGTACAGCTTATGCTGGAGACACTCATAGAGTTAGGCATTTTTGTATCAGAGAAGGAAGTTCTTTCGCAAAAGGAAATTTTTGAAAAAGGGAGCATTACGGAAACACAGAAGAATACTGTGGCAAGATGGTTGGAAATTTTAAAGAAGGAAGGAATCCTGAGAGAAGAGGACGGCAGACTATCGCGTACCGGGAAGGAAGTGGCTGTACCGGAAAAAGCTGGAGATGCGGAAACGTATTTTAAGAAACTGAAGCCGTATCTGAAGCATATGGTTACTGGGAATGAAGTTCCGCTGGACGTATTCTACCAGAAAGAGCCGGCTTTGGCTCCGAATATGCTGCTTCGGAGGATTCCGGGCTGCGAGGAAACAGTGGAAAGACTGGTGCAGGGATTAAGGCTTCTGGCAGAAGAACGCAGAAAAGAGCCACTCCAGATTATAGAAATTGGTACAAGGGACACTGCAATTACAAGACAGTTTTTGAATGCACTGGAAGATGTAAGCGTGGCTTATACATATGCGGATTCTTCAAAATATTTTCTGCAGGAAGCAGAGAAAGAACTTGCGGGATATGAGAGAGTCGAGTTTGAGATGCTGAATCTGGAAGAAGGCATGGATAAGCAGCAGATGTCCTTGCATAGTTATGACGTTGTGATATCGGTAAATGCTTTACATAGAAATATTGATGCTGCGGATGCGGTAAAGAAAGTAGCGGAATTACTGAAGCCAAACGGAATATTGCTGATGACTGACCTTGTGGTAAGGACATACCTTCAGGAACTTACAGCGGCTTTTTTGGAAAATGGTTTTGCGGATATTCGGGACAAGAGAAAAGAAGCAGGGCTGGTTACCCCGGACTGCCTGCTGTGGAGAGAATGTTTATCAGAGGCAGGATTGGGCGAAGACTGTGCTGTGACAGAGAGATATGGAAGATGTATATGCTGCAGCAGACAGCAGGCGTCTGTCCTGTCCTATCATAATGGAGCACTAAGGGAATATCTGTCAGAAAAACTGCCGGAGTATATGGTTCCACAGAACTATCATTTCATGGAGCAGCTCCCAACATTGTCCAATGGGAAGATTAACAGGAAGCAATTGCGGGAAGATTTTAAAGAAGAAACTGCGGTTATCCGATTTTCAAAGGCAACGACAGAAACAGAAGAAAAGCTTTTAGATATCTGGAAACAATTATTTGGATATGAAAATATCGGAATTGAAGATAATTATTTTAGCCTTGGGGGAGACTCGCTGATTGCCACAAGGTTGATCTCGGAAGTACAGACAACCTTCGGCTGCAAAATAACGATCAGTACGATTTTTGAAAATCTGACCGTAAAATCTCTGGCAAAAGCTATTGAACAGTCCGAACAGAAAGAAGAAGATACACTGCAGATCAAACCGAATCTGGAGGAAGCATATCATTCGTTCCCATTAACCGATGTGCAGTATGCTTACTGGCTTGGCAGAAGCGGATTGTATGAATTGGGAAATGTTGCAACACACTGTTATTTTGAACTGGATGCAGACGGCCTTGATACTGAGTGCGCAGAGACGGCATGGAATCTGTTGATACAGAGGCACGGGATGATGCGTGTTATTATCCAGCCGGATGGTATGCAGCGCATACTGGAGAATACTCCCCAGTATCATATTGACGTGACGGATATCCGACAATTGGAAGTGACAGAAAAAGAAAAGGCATTGGATGAAAAACGGGCAGAGATGTCTCATCAGGTAATTCAGACAGATGAATGGCCTCTGTTTGATGTGCGAATCACTAAAATAGAGGACCAGAAGCATAGAATCCATATCAGTTTTGACAATATTATCTTTGATGGCTGGAGTATGTTCCATCTCTTAGATGAGTGGGCAGAAGTATATCGAAATGGAAAAGCGGAAATGTCGATTACTTTGTCTTTCCGGGATTACGTGCTGGGACTGGAGCAGATAAAGTCTACCTCTGCTTATGAGAAAGATAAAAAATATTGGGAAGACCGGGTGGAGACTTTTGCGGACGCACCGGATCTGCCGCTTGCAAAGAACGAAAGCCAGATTACAGAGCAGCGTTTCTGTCGCCGGAGCGCAAAACTGTCACAGAAAGAATGGCAGTCTGTAAAAGACGCGGCGGGAAGACTGGAGGTAACGCCTTCTGTTCTTTTGATGAGTGCTTATGCGGAGACTCTCCGTTTGTGGAGCAGTAATAAGGATTTTACACTTAATCTGACGCAGTTTGACCGGAAACAATTGCATCCGGAAGTGAACAATCTGGTTGGAGATTTTACAACACTGACATTGCTGGAGATAAAGAATGCAGGGAATAATTTTGCGGAAAGGACAAAAGCAATTCAGAAGCAGCTTACAGAAGATCTGGAGCATACAGCTTATAGTGCAGTTGAACTGGAGCGCGAACTAAAGAAAAAGACTGGAAATATGCGGGGCGCTATTATGCCGGTAGTGTTTACCAGTGGTCTTGGCGTGGAGCAGTGGAATGAGGGAAAATGGCTTGGAAAACTGAATTATAACATTTCACAGACACCGCAGGTGTGGCTGGATCATCAGGTGGTTGAAATGGATGGCAGCTTATGCCTGTTCTGGGATTCTGTAGATGAATTGTTTTATCCGGGAATGTTGGATGAGATGTTCCGGGCATATACTGGTCTGCTTCATACGTTGGCAGTTCATCCGGAGATCATGCAGGAAAAAACGGCAAGTCTGGTAACAGCGAAAATTTCAGAAAAACGGCGTCAGGCGAATGAAACGGCGGTTGAATTTGAAGAGAAAACGCTGGATAGATTATTTTTGGAGGCAGTAGACAGGTTCCCGGATAAGGAGGCGCTGGTAACGGGTAGCAGACGGATGACATATCGGGAAATAAAAGAAGAAGCGTTTTATATTTCCGAGCAGTTGCGGAGCATGGGAATAAAAAAACAAGAGACTGTAGCTGTATTTATGGAAAAGGGATGGGAGCAGGTGGTTGCTGTTTATGGAATCCTATTTGCCGGAGCTGCATATCTTCCGATAGATATCCATAATCCAAAGGAACGGGTAGAAAAGATTCTCCGTGACAGCGGGACAAGAATCATTCTTGTGCAGAATCAAGCGGATGATCATGATGCGGAATGGCTGCGGAAATGGAACTGCGTTTCTTTGTCCGGTCTGAAAAATGAGACTGAAATCAAAATGCAGGAAAATAAGCCAGAAGATCTTGCTTATGTAATCTATACGTCTGGAACGACAGGGATGCCGAAGGGAGTAATGATTAGCCACCATAATGCAGTCAATACGATATTGGATATCAATGACCGTTATCAGATTACAGAACAGGATACGGCGTTTGGAATCTCCAATCTTCATTTTGACCTGTCTGTTTATGATGTTTTTGGCATTTTAGGCGCAGGTGGGAAATTGGTTCTTCCGGATCCGGAATATGGAAAAGATCCAGCGCATTGGATTCACTGGTTGAATCATGAGAATATTACCCTATGGAACAGCGTGCCAGCTTTTGTAGAAATGCTGGCAGAATATGAGGAATATCAAAGGCAGGTAACTTCACAATCGCTGCGGTTAGTAATGATGAGTGGTGACTGGGTTCCTGTTTCACTTCCGGGGAGAATCCGTAATCTGTTCCAGAATGTTGAGATTGTTGCTCTTGGAGGAGCAACAGAAGGCAGTATCTGGTCTAATCATTTCGAGATTCCAGAGGTTGTGCCGGAAGATTGGAAGAGTATTCCGTATGGGAAACCGCTTGCAAACCAGAAGTATTATGTTCTGGATCAGAATATGGAAGATTGCCCTGACTGGGTACCGGGAACACTTTATATTGCCGGAGATGGCATTGCACAGGGATATTTAAACGATAAAGAAAAAACAAAGGAAAAATTTGTTGTCTTAGATAGAACTGGAGAACGGCTGTATTGTACCGGAGATATGGGACGGTATTGGAATGATGGTAATATTGAATTTCTTGGGAGATTGGATAATCAGGTGAAAATAGGTGGACATCGTATTGAATTAGGAGAACTTGAAAATGCGTTGAATAGTATTCCCCAAATCAAAGAGTCAATAGTAGAGGTAATAAACAAAAAATACTTAATAGCCTTTATTTGTTTCGATAAAATGAAATATGTCAAAATTGATGAGGATATATTTTGGGAAAATGGAATAAAAAAAGAATTTGTAAAGAATGAGGAAGAGATATTTATAAATTCTTATGGAAAATCCTTAGAAAAAATATCCGCAATGATAATATTTCAAACATTTATAGAAATGGGTGTAAAGGAAAACTGCGAATATACATCAAGAGAATTTGCAGAACTTCTCAACGTTAATCTTGAATTCCAAAATCTTGTAAAGAAATGGATAGATATTTTAATAGATGAAGGAATGATGGTTAAGACAAATTTAGGCGTTATAATTTGTCGAAGAGATGAATTTGAGTATGATTTATACAGGGAAATGCAAGAATGCCAAGAAAAGGAAAGGGTATTAAAACTTTATAAGGAATTGAAAGAGAATATACCAGCAACAATTACCATTTTACGCAACAAATATGCTGACGTAGAAATAATAAGCAAGGGGGAATTTAAAGCATTACCAGTAGTTTTGGAAGAAATTAGCCCACTCGATAAAACGATGAAAGATGTGTTGTTTTCATTATATAAAATGAGTTTACAGATTACGGGAACTGACTCTTCTGTTTTGGAAATTGGGAGTAGGATGAGAAGTAATACCAAAAGATATATGGATGTGCTAGGAAATGGTGGAGAATTCTATTACTTGGATGAATCAAGCGAGTATATAGATAAGGCATTAGAGATAGCTGGAGATGTGAACAGACTGAAAAGTATAACTTATGATTTTAAGGAACCTTATCTTTATATTGGAGAACTTCGCCATAAAATGGACATAATAGTAGCAGACAATACACTTCATAGAAGCTATGATATTGAATTGACATTATCCAATTTCAAAGAAATGCTAAAATCTGGTGGCATTCTTTTATTTAAGGAATATACCATTCCTAATAGATTGATTCTAAATTCAGTAGCGTTATTAGAAAAAGGATTCTCAATGATACAAGATCTTCGTAAGGGTACATGTATGCCGCTTTTGTCAGTTGATAAGTGGAAGGAGTTGTTGAAAAATGCTGGATTCGATAACATTATGAGTTTTAGATTAACCGCCGAAAATGCGAAATGTGGAACTGGAGAAACGATATTTATAGCAAGGAATCATGAAGAAGTGAATTTTATAAGTGAAGCAGAGATTATTGAGAGGCTAAAAAATATTGTTCCAGAATATATGAAGTTGTCAAAATTCCGTTGTCTGCCAATGGAAAAGTAAATAGAAATAAATTACTCAATTCTATAAAGCAAACGGATTTTGATGAAAAAGATGAGAAACAAGCAGAGATAAATATGACAAATTTTGAAAAAAGTGTTGCTTCAGTGTGGCAAACTATACTTGAAAAAGATATTTTGGATAAGGATTCAAATTTTTTCCAAAACGGAGGAGACTCTTTAAAAGCTATCAGACTTGTAAACGCTTTAAAGGAAGAGTTAGGTATAGAGCCTAAAATTAGTTGGCTTTTTGAAGCACCAACTATTTCAGAATTTGTAGCACGAATTCAGCAGGAGATGGACTCAAACAATTATATGGAGGATGATGGCGAAATATAATAGGAGGGCGTAAAAACTATATGAAGAATATTATTGTTTATGGTAGTCGGTTTGGACAATTTTATCTTGAAGCGCTAAAGCGAATGAAAGGAATAAAGATAGTAGGTTTATTAGCCAAAGGAAGTGATAGGAGTTATGAATGCGCAAGATATTATAATATTCCTCTATATACTTCATTAGATGAAGTAGAAGAAAGGGTAGATGTTGCTTGTGTTGCTGTGAAAACAGGGGCACTAGGAGGCGAAGGCGCTAATATAGCAAAACAATTATTGAGAAAAGGAATAAATGTTCTGTTGGAGCAGCCAGTTCATTATAAAGAATTGGGGGAATGCTATAAGATTGCGCAAAATCAAAAAGTGTATTTTGGGGTTGGTAACTTGTATTTGAACCTACCTGCAGTTCAAAATTTTATACGTAATGTCCATATAGTTAGTAAGACAGAAAAAATAGCATATATTAATGTTGATTTAGCGACTCAGGTTTCCTATCCAGTAATTAGTATTTTGGGCGAAGTGCTTCAGACACTTCGCCCATGGGAGAATGTGGGAAGTATATGCGGTCATGTGCCCTTTCAGACGGAAACTGTAAAGATTGGAGATATTCCAATAAGTTTCAGAGCACATAATGAAATCGAAAAAGAAAATATAGATGGATTTTTACATATGCTGTTTCGGATTAGTGTTGGATTTGCAGGTGGACAATTGACATTGTTTGATCCTGATGGTCCTGTTATTTGGAATCCTAGAATTCATTTCCCGGATGAAAATATTATACCAGGGCGATTAGAATTCCATTCACCTTTAAATATGGATGAACAGAATTCATTTATATTATATAGTAGCGAGAAGAAACAAAAAATGATTTTTAAGGATGAATGGCCTTGTGCAATTGCAAAGGATATAGAAAAAACTGTAGTGGAACCGACAGAACCAACTCTTCAATATATACAAAGGATTTTGAATAATAGTCATGCTTGGCAACTTTTAATGAAAGGACTGGGATATCCTGAGATTGTTTCGGGGAGTTTTTATAGTTACTATCCGTCAGAAAAACTTTTGAGAGAAAGTACCTCTTTGTTTGAAAAAAGCAGTGCCTTGCTTGGTGGTATGGCAGTATTTAATAATATGTGTCTAAAAACAATGTATTATTATTTGCAGCAGAATATCAAAGAAGTAAATAAAGGATATACGAGTGATGAACTGATAGAACGAATAGGAGTGAAAGCTGATTTTGTTCCCATAATACATCGTTGGCTTCATGTGCTTAATTCTAATAGCTATATAAGAAATGAAGAAAAAGAATATTATTTTGAGAAAAAAATGCATTATTCAGAACTTGAAAAAATTTGGGTGGATGGTAAAAACGTTTGGGAAAATGCAAATTTAGGAACTATATCCACATATGAATATTTTAAGAATAATGCTTTAAAACTTAACTATATCATGAAAGGGGAATTAAATCCTACATTACTATTGTTTCCGGAAGGTCAGATGTATGTAGCGGATGATTTGTATTCAAAGACACCAATTTCAAGTTATTATAATCAAATGATTTCGGATTATGTTAAAAGTGAATGTGAACTGCGTGAAGGATGTAGACTGTTGGAATTAGGAGGAGGAACGGCTTCAACAGCCAAGCCTATTATCGAAAAAATAAAATTTCTTAGTGTAGAAGAATATTTTTTTTCTGATATTTCAGATTTTTTTGTAAATCGTGCTAAAGAGTTATTCTCAGGAATTCGGTTTATTGAATATTTAAAAATAGATATTAATAATGATTTTGTTAGCGATAAAATAAAGGAGGATAGCGTAGATATAGTAATTGCAGTAGGTGTGCTGAATAACGCAAAAAATATAGAAG
>OHDS01000930.1_pt1 | contig 12938 bp, 12 predicted proteins | sample 1567031 | NCBI WGS metagenome assembly OHDS01 (sample SAMEA3879503, study PRJEB24766) | human gut metagenome | biome: human-associated habitat; feature: feces | place: USA | collected 1985/1987
GGAGTGAAGAATCTATTACCCGGATGACACCTTACCGTCTTCCTCACCACGGTAATAGATCCTTCACATTCGTTCAGGATGACGTTTTACCGTGAGTACCGCTTTTATCAGACAAAAGGCTGTTGGAAATTCGGCACACGAAAAAAGAATCTTCATTCTAATCTTTCATGTATAATAGCCTCTAGCCGATAGCTCTTAGCTGCTAGTTCTTAGCTCCTAGCTGCTAGTTCTTAGCTTCTAGCTGCTAGTTGCTAACTGCTAATAGCTAATGGCTAACAACTGACGGCTTGATATCCCCATCCATAAAAAAGAAAGTCCATCGGTTTGATATATCCGACAGACTTTCTGATTTCGACAGCAAAACAGGCTTACTATTTCCTGTTTTCAGTCATACTGCCATACTCCCCTTAATTCGGGAAGAAAGGCCATACCACGGGGATTACCGCAATAGATACCACGAGGCAGATGACAACAAGACCGGTGCCGCACTTGACGAAGTCCATAAAGGAGTACTTGCCCGGGCCGAGAACGAGAGTATTCGGCGGAGTACCTACAGGACTTGCGAAAGCACAGGAGGATGCGATAAGAATCGCCATGAGAACAGCCCGCGGGGACGCGCCGACCTGGGCTGCCAAAGCGATGCCCACAGGGCAGAGGAGCGCTTTGGAAGCGGTATTGCTCATGAACTGCGTCAGGACAACGGCCAGGATGAAGAGCACCGCGGTGATGACATAGGGAGACGGATTTCCGCCGAGAGCCGCCACTGTATATTCCGCGATGAGTTTCCCCGCACCGGAGGTATTCATAGCGCTCGCCAGCGGAATCATGCCGGCGAAGAGGAAAATGGTGACCCAGTCAATGGAATCATACGCCTGGCGTTCGGAAAGGCAGCCGGTGATGACACAGAGAAGAGCGCCGATAACCGCCGCGATCTCCAGCGGTACGAAGCCTGTCGCCATGGTGATAATTACACCGAGCATGATCATACCGCAGATGATTTTCTTTGTTTTAGATGTTTCATTGGCCTCGATTTCCTGTTCCACTTCATCCACATTAAAATCATCGGCGTCTGTCTTAGGCAGCAAGTGGCGGCCGATGAATACCATGTAGAGAATGCCTGCCACGGTAATCGGCACACCGACCCAGGCATATTCAAAGAAGCCGAACTGGAGGTCCCCCATGCCCGCCGCTTTCAGGGCGACGTTCGCAATGATGTTTGGAGGGGTACCGATGAGGGTGCAGGTACCGCCGAGACCTGCCGCAAAGGCAAGGGGCATCATTTCACGGGAAACGGGAATGTGTGCTTCTTTACAGATACCGATAACCACCGGAATAAGACACGCCGTGGTGCCTGTATTGGACAGGAAGGCAGACATGACAGCAGCAATAACCATAATGCCGACCATCAGTTTAATTTCCCCCGTACCAAAAAGCTTGACGATCTGCCCGCCGATATCCTGGGCAAGACCGGTGTAAAACATGGCGGCGCCTACGATAAACATACCGCCGAAGAGGACGACCGTCGAATCGGCAAGTCCCAGAAATACCTGTTCAATCGGCACAAGGCCCAGAAGCCAGCAAAAAATGGCTGCGAAAACTGACGTCACCGCCAGCGGAAGTTTTTCCGTAACAAAGAGGATCGCCACGACAGCAAGAAGGCAAAGACACTTCACCGCCGGATCCATCATCATAATCATTTCCATAAATTGAATACTCCCCCAATCCTGTAAAAGCAATGGTAAATTGTAAGCATGAAATAAGTCATAAAAGTGCAGTAATCACCAAGACGTTTTCTGAACTATTTCCTACCTGCAGGGTTACTCCTCCTCCAAAGGAGGAATAGTTCCGCCCGTCTCTTCTGCCGCATCTACCATTTCTTCGGACAAGGATTTCCTTTCTTTGATATCGGGACGATAATATTTTTTATCCACCTTCTTCAGGAATTCACGAATCTTACGTTTTTCCTCTTCTTCCATTTCCATGCAGCAACCTCCTTTCTGTCCGGGACTTTAGGAAATACGGAACCGCCATTTTCGCAAGGTTCCATCAGTTCGTCATAAGAAACATGCCGGCAGGGGCTGCCATGCACTTTAACCGCTTCTTTTTTCAGAGCAGGCCGATTAATTCCGGATCACTGCGGAGCGGTTTCCTGCCGTCGTTCCTTTGGCTGATAAAAGATTAACATTTATTCTAAAATATTAAAAATATCTTATAAGAATATTTAGATATGCCTTATAAATAAGTTATTCCTATTTTTTCTTTTTAATATGAAATATAGGCAATAAAATATAGACCCTGAAAAGCCCACTTCCCTTTCCTGCAGGGAATAAACCGCTCTTCCGCTCTACTAATTATTCTTTAATATTTTTTATTTCCACATCAGAATAAAAATTATTTTCTCTTTACCATTAGTCATTAGTCATTAGCTGTTAGCTGTTAGCAACTAGCAGTTAGCGGTTAGCGGTTAGCGGTTAGCAGCTAGCAGCTAGCAGCTAGCAGCTAGGAGCTAAGGGCTAGCAGCTAGGAGCTAAGGGCTAGCAGCTAGGAGCTAAGAGCGGCAGCGAAGGATCTGTTTCTACGAGGAGGGACGCTGGTAAGACATCACCAGAGTAATAAGATTCTTCGCCGACACCCTGAATGACGATCAGCGTCTCCTGTCATTATGACGACTTCCTTCGCCGACTCAGTAATGCGGGCAAGACCGTTAGAATGATTTGTGCCGGTGCCCGCCTATTTCCTAAATAAACAAACAAAAAATGACCTGCACAGGCAAGCCATTTCGCTAAAGGGACAGATAATAAAATCGAATCTGGGAAGGTGAGAGCCGATCCGATATTATTTTGTCACAAGAGATAATCTGATTTTTTCTGCATGACGGGCAAGCTCCGATTTGGTCACGGGCGCCCCCTGGATATAATCAGTGAAATCTTTTCCCTTCTCACCTAAATTCGGGAATAATTTCGCAGCGTCAAGACGATGGCGCAAAATTCTGCCAAAAGCCTGTTTTTTCTGAACTGTCATGATAATTCTCCTCTCTGTTTCGGAAACAGCAAACTCAGTACATTATGCAAATCTATTTGGCCGGCAGCCTTTCTTATGTCTATACAGTACACCAGGCAGAAAGAAAATAAAAATACCCGATTGGAATTTGAAATATTTCTTATTAGAAATTTTTCCATTTTTGCATACTTTTTATTGACTTGCAATTAATAATATACTAATCTATATAGAGATACAGCAAACTCTGACAAATGCAAATTCGACCGGCATCGAAACGAAAAAGAGGAAACTTTTTCCATTGCATTGAAAAGGAGTCTACTCATGGAAATAGATAATTACAGAAATTTTCTGGCTATCGTGGAAGCAGGCAGCATGACGTCAGCTTCTGAATTTGTCCATATCGCCCAGCCGGCGCTTTCCAAACAGCTGAAATCGCTGGAAGGATATTTCGGTACGAAATTGATTATCACCACAAGAGGAAGCAAGCATCTGATCTTAACGGATGCAGGAAAAATTCTCTACCACAAGGCGAAGTATATTTGTTCACTGGAAGATATGGCACGGATTGAAATTGATGACATCAGCGATGGAAACCGGGGCACGCTGCGTATCAGCGCTGCCAATTCCCGTTCATCCATTTTCATTAAGACCTGTCTGGAACCGTTCCATGACTTATTCCCGAATGTGGTCTACGAAATCTATGAAGGCAGCGTAAATGAGCAGTCACAGCAGCTTCTTTCCGGTATCACGGAACTGGGCATTTTAAGTGTGCCCCTAATCCATCAAAATGATTTTGAAATCTTATTCCAAAGAGAGGAAGATATATGCGCCATTTTCTCGAAAAATTCCAAATTCCTCACCGACATCGGCGACAAGGAAACGGTTTCCATTAAAAATCTGGCCTCTCTGCCGCTCTGTGCATCCGCAGGCTGCAATCTGATCATGAACAAAATTTTTAAGGCACACAATTTAAAGCCGAATATTCTCAGCATCTGCACGACAAGGACCGCGGCACTCCAATGGGCGGAAGATGATTACGGCGTAAGCCTCGTTCCCATTGAGCCGGGGGAGGACATCGGCTGTCATTTCACCTGCCGCCGTATCGAAGAAGCCGACACAGAACTGTACAAAACGGTGGTCAAGGTCAAAGGCCGTCCCCTCTCCGTCATCGCGCGGAAGTTCCTCAAGTTCTATTCTGAAGCGCGCCATTCCCAAAGAGTGGGAAAGCTCAGCACGATGCTGTAAAGAAATACAAGGATTACGGGACATCATGCCCACCTTTTAATCGTAAACAAGAAGTATAAAAAGGAAGTGCGTAAGTTATCGGCATTCGACTTACGCACTTCCTTTTTGTCCTGTTTAAATCTCTTACGATGCCAATCTGAAAAGATTTCCCACTTCTCATGGCAATACAGGGTTTTACATAAAGCAAAACACCTTTCTCCCTATCTTGGGAAAAGAAATACAACTTCTTTCTTTATATATTAGTATTCTTTTTCCTCCGATTATCCGTAATATTATTATTGTCTGTCACCGTCTTATCTGTTTACAGGCCGGCAGCAGGGATTCCGTTTGCGGGCGGCATAGCGTTCCGTTCTCTTCGATATTCTTTTTCAAAATAAGAATAGGTTCGTTCCAATCCTTTCTGCCAATCCGTTTCCGACGCCCAGCCGAGATATTTTCCCGCCATCTTACTGCACAGCGCTGACCGGAAGATATCTCCTTCTCTTGCCGCGGCATAGCAGATCGGCTTTGACAAGCCCGACAGCCGAAGCAGCCGTCCGCCGCATCCTTGACTGTCACTTCGCGTCCGGTGGACAGATTGCAGGTGATATTCGCCGTTTCCGAAAACAGCGCTTTCCGTATGCCGTTGGAAATATCTCCGGCATAAATAAAGTCCCGCGTCTGCTGTCCGTTTCCATAAACGGTCGGCGATTTCCCTTCCGCCAGCTGTCTGGCAAAAATACTCACTACGCCGCCTTCCCCGCCGTTTCCCTGCCGTTCGCCGTACACATTGGCAAAGCGGAAGATGACATAGGAAAGGCCGTAAGCTTTCTGATAGAGGCGGATATAATTCTCACAGGTCATTTTAGACAGTCCGTAAAAAGATACCGGGCGGAGCGGCTCCGTTTCCTTCACAGGAAGGCACTCCGGAGCAATATCTCCGTAAACGGCGGCCGAAGAAGAAAAAATGATCCGCTTCACACCGTACTTCCTCGCCGCTTCCAGGATATTCACCGTGCCTTCTATATTATCTTCCATATCTTTCTTCGGATCCTCCATAGAGGCAGGTACCATGGTCTGCGCCGCCAGGTGGACAATGGCATCGAAGTGTCCATTTTTCACCACGTCCCGGGCCAGCGGGCTTTTGACATCACAGCAGACGAAATTTGCATCATCCGGTATATTTTCCAGCCTGCCGGCGGACAAGTCATCCAATATGGTAACTGTCTCGGAGGATAGCAGCCCAGTCAAATGGGAACCGATAAATCCGGCCCCTCCTGTAATCAGAATTCTCATCACTTGCACTTCCTTTCACTTCAATAATCTTGGTGTCTCCCATTTCCGTACAGGGCGATACAACAATAAAATATCCGTCTTTATTGTCTTTAAGTTTTTCCTCAGAATAGAACGGCATCACATTTTTGGCGTTCCAAGAAAGCGTTCCCGGTTTTAACCTGTCTATCTCATCTGCTGATGCCAGACGGTAAATTATTTTTCCGCTGTAAAAAACAGTTGATGTCCGGTACTTATTTTCATAAACGATGATTTTATTTCCCGTATCCATAGATGCCAGCGCGGTTCCCGGCCCTTTTCCCGACCGCATGTATGTCAGAACGGGTACAACGGTCAGCACCAGAAGTGTATATACAGCGCCTGTCATCAACGCTTTGCGCTCCACTGCCATATCATATCCGGCAAGAAGCTTTGCCGTAAGGATGGCAAAGGCAAAAAGAGAAGGAAACGTATAGGTCGTATACTTGGTGGCAATCAGCTGGAAAACAAGGAGAACCGTCACTCCCCAAACCAGAAGGAACTGTGTTGCCGTATCCGCCCGAGCAAAAGAAAGTCCGTGTTCTTTCCATTTTCGGAAAAGAGCGGGAAGCATGAAAAAGCTCCAAGGGAAAAAACCGGCGAAGTACATGGCAATGTAGAACCACCAGTGGGCGGTACTCTGATGCTCCGCCACCGTGGCACGAAGATAGTTATGGACACCGAAGAAATTCAAAAGGAAATCGGTGCCGTGATAGACGGTCATGTATATGTACCACGGCGCGCAGAGAAGAAGAAATAACACCATGCCGGAAATCAGACGGACGTGGAGCATTTCCCTCAGATCCCGCCTCCATAAAAGGAACAGGATTGCTGAAAGCCCCGGCAGCGCCAGCCCGATCGGACCCTTTGTCAGAACCGCCAGTGCCGCCGCCGCATAGCAGAGGAAATAGTACTTCCTGTCTTCCCGATAGCCCAGATAGAAGGAAGCAATGGAAACACTCATAAAAAAGAAAAGCGCCGCATCGGTGACCACTGCCTTGGACAGGAGCCAGAACTCCAAAGATGTTCCGAGGATCAAAGCCGCCGTCCAGCCTGTTTTCCTGTCATAAACCTTGGAGGAGAACCAGAAAGTATACAGCACGGACGCCACACCGAAAACAGCCGACGGAAGGCGCGCCGCAAATTCATTAAAACCGAAATCGGCAAAAGACAATGCCAGTTCCCAATAAAAAAAGATCGGCTTGTCATACCAGTAATGTCCATAAATCCGCGGCGACATCCAATCCCCGGACAGCACCATTTCCTTGGCAGTCAGCGCGTAATTGGATTCCGCCGTGTCCGTCACGGCAGCCAGTTCATTTCCCGCAAGAAACAGCAGAGTAAAAACCACCGCTAAAAACAGATACGGATGGTTTTTCATTTTTTCCTTCATGGGTTTCATTTCCCTTCCCATTCTCTATGGATATATTTGATCATAATAGATTATATCACACAGCAAGTAATCCATAGATTTCATCCCTTCTTATTCTCTATGGATACGATACCTGAAAACCATGAACGCATCTTTATCCGTTTTTAAACAAAAATTAAACTCTTCCTTTTTCTATTGAAGGAGTCTATCATTTGAGGTAGGGTAAAAGCAGAAACTATACAAGGAGAAACTATGACTGTAAAAAGCCGGCTGCTTATTTCGCACCTCATCATGTTTATCGTGCCTATTTTCATGGCTGTCATCGTCGCCGCCGTTATGCTGGCCGGCGCCCTAATCTTGAGCCGCGGCAATAATTATCTGTATCTGGAAAATATATCCAAGTGCACGCGTGCCGCCGAGATTTCCTGCCATATCTTTTTTCACGGCAATCTGGAACATCCGGAAAATTCCGCCGGCCGGCGGCTGATTTCCCTCCTGTCCCCAAAGCAGAATCTTATTCTCTTCACCAAAGGAAAAAATCCCATTTACATCTACGGAAACAAAAACTATCTGCCGCAGGCTGCGGGAACGGCTGGATATTCCCATCCTCATCGTCAGTGCCAGAAGAGATGACATTGACAAAATCAGAAGTCTCGGATTCGGCGCCGACGATTACATCGAAAAACCATTTTCCCCCGCGGTACTGGCCGCCCGCGTAAAATCACAGCTTGCCCGTTACGAACGACTGAAAGGGACGGCAAAGGAAAATACCGGCATCATCACGATCGGTGATATTACTTTAAACTCGTCCACCCGCATCGTCACCGTCCGGGGAGAAAACAAACTGCTTCCCAACAAAGAATTCCAGCTGCTTGAATTCCTTATGATTAACGCGGATATCGTTTTCAGCCGGGAAACCATCTACAACCGCATCTGGGGCATGGAATCCTTCGGCAACACATCCACCGTTCCCGTCCACATCAACCGCATCCGGGACGCCATCGAAAAAGACCCCGCAGACCCCCAGCATATTCTGACCATCTGGGGAGTGGGATACAAGTTCAGACCATGACCGGCCCTTCCCATGCGAAAAGCCCGTGCAGGATTTTCCCGTACAGGCTTTTTTATTTCTGAAAACACGAAATGAAGTATACTGCCGCGGTATCAATTACAGGAAAAGCCGTGAGGATTTTTCGTTTTTTTCCTCACGGCTTTTCAAATTTACAGGTTCCAATACTTGGGCATATATTTCTCTTTGAACAGGTTGATGGCAAAATTATCGGTAAGCCCGCTGATGTAATCTCTGGCGGCTAAGGAAATATTTCCCTGCGCCAGTTTTTTCTGCTTCTCCGGCAGCTCATCAGGATGGCTCATGTACCATTCATAAAGCATGACGACTACGCCATGTCCCCGTTTCCGATCGGGGATGAGCGGCTGTGACATGTAGACGCGGTCAAACATGAAGGACCGGAATTCAAGAAGGACTTCATCCCCTTCTTTGTCCATGTGTATGGTATCTTCATCCATGGAATTTTCCACCAGATTCTGTACCATGGCTGTAATCATGGAGGAGTGGGTCGTTCCCAGCACGCGGCGGACACGGTCGGGCAGTTCCTTTGCCGAGATGAGTCCCATATTTTCCGCGTCATCATAGTCATGGCAGAGATAGGCAATACGGTCGGCGTACTTGATGAGTCCGCCCTCCAGCGTGTGCGCCTTGAGATTCCCTGAATGATTGAGCATGCCGTCTTTCACTTCCTCGGTCAGATTCAGCCCTTTTCCGTCATTTTCAAGGCATTCCACAATGCGCACGCTTTGTTCGTTATGCTCGAAGTGGCCGCATACGTCGCGGAGCGCCTGCTCTCCCACATGTCCGAAAGGGGTGTGTCCCAGGTCATGGCCCATGGCGATGGCTTCTACAAGGTCTTCATTCAGCCGCAGGGCGCGGGCCATCGTACGGCCGATCTGCGCCACTTCAAGGGTATGCGTCATGCGTGTCCGGTAGTGGTCTCCTTCAGGCGCGATATATACCTGTGTCTTATGTTTCAGCCGGCGGAAAGAATTGCTGTGGAGGATGCGGTCCCTGTCGCGCTGAAATTTTGTGCGCATGGGATCTTCCGTTTCCTCTCTGCTTCTTTTTGCGTCCGCGGAAAAGGCAGCTTTCGGACTCAGAAGTTTCTTTTCCTGCTCTTCTGTACGTTCACGGATCAGCATGGTCGCTCCTTTCACAATTCAGCACTTCTCTGTTTTTTATTGTATCACATTGTTTGAGAAAGACTTTCAAGAAATACGTGGACCGCTTTTCGGTACGCATCGCCGTTCACCGCCATTTCCATGGTGTGCCCTGCGCCCTCAAAAATGAAGAGTTCCTTTTTGCTGCTTCCTGAAGCCTGCAGCAGTTCCTCCGCTGTCTTCGGCGGAACAAGGGTATCCGCACCGCCGTGAAGAAAAAGGACGGGTGCCGTCATACGTCTGACAGCCTCCAGCGGATCTATATCCGACAAGGTCTTTCCGCTCCTCAACCATAAGACACTTTGGAAAAAAGGCTCCACAAGATCCATGCCCCATAAAAACCGGGGATCGCCGGTATAGGCGGAGATCTTGTCCTTCCCCAGTTCCATCATGCCCCCATAAGCACTGTCAGCCACATAGAAAGAAATATTTTTCCCTCTTTCCGTTCCGCTGTAAATAAGAGCCATCGCCGCGCCGAGCGAAATCCCATGCATACCGATTTTCACGCCGCCGTCCTTTCCTCTCAGCCACTCTGTCCAGGCGTCAAGATCGTCCGTTTCACGAAGACCCCAGGTGGTATGGCTGCCGCCGCTTTCTCCGTGGCCCCGCTGGTCGATGAGGAGGACATTATACCCCATATCCCGATACATATCCACATAAGGGATGCACATAGAGCGATTCTGATAAAGCCCGTGAAGAAGGATAACCGTACGGTCAGAGGAACGGCTGTTTTCGATATAGGTCCCGCGAAGTTTCGTCCCGTCAGCAGAACGGATTTCCACGGGCTGCCACCCGTCCTTCTGCTCCCTGCGGTGAATGCGCGAAAGATCTGCTGTCTGTTTCGTCACGCCGAGGATTTTTTCCCACGGCGCGGTGAGCATCGTTTCATAAGCGGCATTTCCCGCATAGAATCCTGCTCCGACAAAGGCAAGCAGAAGAAAAAGAATCAGTATTTTTACTATTTTAAAGAAAAAACGCAATCAAATCTCCTTATTTCCGTTTATTTCATCTTTGAAATTGATATATACGACAATGCCCGCCGCAAGGAATGCAACAGCGGTAGACCAGAAAACGGCCGCATAGCCGCATACCATGGCAAGCGCTCCGCTGCATACAGGGCCCGCCACGTTGCCCATGAGAACGACGCTTGACACGACGCCGAAGACGATGGATCTCTTTTCATTGGGCACCGCCTGCGCGATGAGCGTATTGGCCACAGGCATGATGAACCCCATGCCGATTCCTGTAACGGCACGAAAGAAACCAAGCCCCCACACGTTTGTCATCATATACTGCATGATAAAAGTCAGTCCCACAAAAACGGTCGCCGCTGTCAAAAGCCGCGGCAGAGAAACGCGGGCCGTCACCGCCCCTGTGGAAAGAGAACAGAGCGCGCTCGCACCGCCGGCAAGAAATATAATGATGCCTACGATCGTGGCGATAATCTCCGACCCGCCGCCGAGCATGTCCTTGATGTAAAGAGGGAGTATGGGACCGATACCGGTGATGCCGAAATTACAGAGGAACTGGATCCCCACCATAAGACGCACGCGGGGAATGGCAGCAAAATATTTCAATTCCTGCCAGGTGGAAGATTTTTCTCCCGACGCCCCCTTGCGATGGATTTCCGGCATGAACAGGCGGAGGCAGATCAGACAGATCAGGGACAGGACGCCAAAGAAGACAAAGGGCATGCGGTACCCCAGCGTGTCTGCCACAAGACCTCCCACGAGAGGGCCGAACATAATGCCTGACACCATGGCCGCCTGAAAGTAACCGAGCGTGCGGGACGTTTCTTCTTCCGGAGATACGGAAGCAATGACCGACAGCCCGATGGGAACGAAACCGCCCACCAGCCCCTGCAGCAGGCGGAAGATAAACACCTGCCACGGCGAAGTGGATACGGCGCAGAGAAACGCTGTCAGTGTCACCGCCGCAAGGACGATGGACATGACAAGTTTCGGGCCGCGGCGGTCCGCCTGGATAGACCAGAAAGGCGCGGAAAGAGCAATCATAAACGGCGTGACTCCTGAAATGAGCCCCGCCCAAAAAGCCGCCTCGCCCGCATCAGTGACACCGAGTTCACCAAGAAAAAGAGGAAGAAACGCCATGACGCCGATCATCGCGATTCCCGCACCCACCTGGATGGCACACATCAGGTACACGATACGCTTCCAGCCTGTATTTCTTTCCATAGCTCCTCCTTCCCTTTTATCATTTTAATATTCTCTTACAATATACAGTTATATCCAATGCATTCCTGAATGTCAAATGGCTGCCGCACCGCTTTCCCCGCTTCTCTTCCTCCTCGCCTGATTCTCACCGATTTGTTATACTGTTTATGTCAATTACAAATCATTTATAAAAGGAGGCTTGTGATGGCTTTTACAGAAATCACCCCGGAAGAAATAAACATCAATCCCTTTACCTCATGGAGCAGGTACGTCCTTGTGACCGCAGGAAATATAGAGAAATGCAATACGCTTCTCGTCACCTGGGGCGGCTTCGGCGTCATGTGGAGAAAGAAAACCGCCACCATCTACATCCGACAGAGCCGTTTCACCAAAACGATTCTCGACAGCCAGGACTATTTCACCCTGTCATTCCTCCCGGAGAAACATAAACCGCAGATGAGCTACATGGGCAGCCACTCCGGCCGGGATGAAAACAAGTATGAAGGCTCCGGACTCCACCCTCTTGCCATCGGCGACGCGGCAGGCATCGAAGAAGCGGATCTCATCTTCGTATGCAAAAAAATTTATACCGCCGAGATGACGCCGGATCATTACACCGACAAGAGCGCGTATGACGAGTGGAACACAGGGCGCCGCGCCGGCAATAACCACAGCGCCTACACCGGGGAAATCATCAAGATCCTTCAGAAAAAATGAAAACTACAAGCCAAAACATCATTTCCGGCTTCCACCGGAGAAATAAAAAAGACGCCGCCGCGTCTTTTTTATTTTCCTGCCTTATTTCACATCATAGAGGCCCGTGGTGCCCTCTTTCAAATTGATCATGATGTTCTTCGTCTGGCTGTAATGCTCCAGCATGACCTTGTGTGTTTCACGGCCGATGCCGGACTGCTTGTATCCGCCGAAGGGAGCGCCTGCGGGAATCGCATTGTACGTATTGACCCAGACACGGCCCGTCTGTACGCCGCGGCTGACCTTCATAGCCGTATTCAGGCTGCCTGTGAAAACGCCGCCGCCCAAACCGTACACGCTGTCGTTCGCCAGTTCGATAACTTCATCAACCGTCTTGAACTTCTGCACCACAACGACCGGCCCGAAGATTTCTTCCTGGCATACGCGTGCCGCGTTTGTCTTCGAAATGAGAATGGTCGGTTTCATGAAGAAGCCCTTGTCGCATCCATTTTCCGTGTAGCGTTCGCCGCCGGTCACCAGCTCGCCGCCCTCTTCCAGACCGATCTTAATATATTTCAGCACCTTTTCCTGCTGGCTCTTATAAATCTGCGCCCCCAGCTGGGTAGACGGATCTGTCGGGTCGCCCACTTTGACGCCTTCAAAAGTTGCCTTCAGCCTAGCGACAAACTTATCAAAGATACCTTCCTGCACAAATACACGGGAACCGGCGCAGCAGACTTGTCCCTGATTGAAGAGGATGCCTGTCGCCACACCTTCCACCGCCTGTTCCAGATCACAGTCGTCAAAAATCATGTTGGCCGATTTGCCGCCAAGTTCCAAAGTGACAGGAATCAGTTTGTCTACAGCCGCCTGGTATACGCTGCGGCCGATTTCAGTAGAGCCTGTGAATGCCAGCTTATCGAAATCAGGAT
>OHDS01000939.1_pt1 | contig 12880 bp, 9 predicted proteins | sample 1567031 | NCBI WGS metagenome assembly OHDS01 (sample SAMEA3879503, study PRJEB24766) | human gut metagenome | biome: human-associated habitat; feature: feces | place: USA | collected 1985/1987
CCGATGAAATCTGCGAGTTTGTGCATTCTGTAGGTATAAACATGGTGGTGGGCTATGGTCTGACGGAATCTACGGCTACCGTTTCCTGCTTCCTCAACGAAGGCTATGAGATTGGTTCCGTAGGTACGGTGATGCCTGATGTGGAGGTGAAGATTGGCGAGAACAACGAGATACTTCTTCGTGGTAAGACTGTCACTACCGGCTACTACAAGAAACCGGAGGCAACGGCTGCTGCCATCGACCGTGACGGTTGGTTCCACACGGGTGATGCCGGTTATTTGAAGGATAGCCATCTGTATCTGACGGAGCGTATCAAAGACTTGTTCAAGACCTCCAACGGAAAATACATTTCGCCGCAGGCATTGGAAACGAAGCTGGCTATTGACCGTTACATTGACCAGATTGCTGTCATTGCCGATGAGCGTAAGTTTGTTTCCGCTTTGATAGTTCCCGTTTATGGCTTTGTGAAGGATTATGCCAAGGAGAAAGGCATTGCATACAGCAATATGGATGAGTTACTGCAACATCCCAAGATACAGGCGTTGTTCCGTGCCCGTATCGATACCTTGCAGCAGCAATTTGCCCATTATGAGCAAGTGAAGCGTTTCACGCTTCTGCCGGAACCATTCAGCATGGAGCGTGGGGAACTGACGAATACGCTGAAGCTGAAACGTTCTGTAGTGGCAAAGAACTACAAGGGGCTGATTGACAAGATGTACGAGGAATAGATTTCCATTTGTTTGTTTTTGAACCGTCCGACTTGGAGTGAATTATTTTCATTCCGGGCCGGACGGTTTGTTTTATGTATGGACTTGCCCTTGGCAGATAGGACTCTCGAGTATGTGCACGTTAGTTAGGCTTAAAAAACAGCCTGGTAGATAAATGGGGATTTATCATTTCAAAACAGCTTCTTCAAAGATAAAGGGGAAGAACCGTCTGTCATCTGTCACGGGATTCAAGCACGTAGTCCGGAACGCTCCCCTTGTTCAGTCCGTCTTTCTCCGTTGCTTTATCCCTCAAACGCTTGGTGTCTGTCCCCGAAACAGCCTTTGTTCATTGTCGGCTCACTCGGGTGAACAAATCAGCTCACTATGGTGAACAACTCCGTTCACTATAGTGAACGAGTCAGACCACTATAGTGAGCCGCTCAGAGACTCAAAGCCTCTATAAGACAAAGAAGCGGACACAACAAGAGAAAGAAGGGGACGAGACAAGAGAAAGCAAGGGAACGGGACAGACCGAACACCGGTGAGGGCAAAATTTGCCCTCACCCTTTTTATTTGCCCTCACTCACCCATGTAATGCCGATGAACAGGGCGGTTCGGGAAGTGAGTGAGGGCGGTGAGGGCAACATTAAGAAAATCGTATTAGTTTTTCCTTCTTCTTCCGAACCCGATTAACTTTTATTAGCAAAGAAACTTCTGTTTCTCGATAGGGTTGCGGTTCTCTACCCGGTTTTATATACGAAGCTTAAAAAGAAATCTGCAGAATAAGAGACATTTTAATAAGCTCGAGTATTAACCGTAACATTCTAATAGCCTATGTAGCATACAAAAAGAAACAAATGAGATTGACATTCAACCCTGCTTGTCAATCGGAAAGACAGACCCCATCAGAATCTGTTTATTAACTTAACACACATTTAATCTAATATTTATTTTCCGAAAAACAGCTTATGAAAAAAAGAATTATGCTGACCTTGGTTTGCCTGCTGGCAGCCATCGGTTGGGTAGCAGCCCAAAATTCCCCCATTACCGGTATCGTTATTTCAGCTGAGGACAATGAACCGATTATCGGAGCTTCCGTATTGGTAAAAGGAAGCACTACCGGAGCCGTAACAGACTTAGACGGCAAATTCACTATTACAGATGCGCCCGCAGGTGCGAAAATCCTGCAAGTGTCTTTCGTAGGTATGATAACACAAGAAGTTCCCGTCACTCCGGGGACGATAAGAGTCACATTGAAGAATGATGCCAAATTGCTGGACGAAGTGGTGGTAACGGCATTGGGTATCGCAAAGAAAGAAAAATCACTGACGTACTCTACCCAGGTGGTAAACGGTGATGAACTGGCACGTGTGAAAGACCCCAATATGATGAATGCATTGGCCGGTAAGACGGCAGGTGTGCAGATTAATAAGAGTTCTTCCGGTTTGGGAGGTTCTTCCAAAGTGATTATCCGTGGTAACCGTTCGGTAAGCGGAAGTAACCAGCCGTTGTATGTAATAGACGGTGTACCGTTCGGTTCATCTACCAACGAAAATACCTCAACTACTATCGGCGGAGACAACGACAGTGGTAACTACGACCGTGGCGACGGTATTTCCAATCTGAATCCCGATGATATTGAGAGCATGAACATATTGAAAGGCCCTGCCGCTGCTGCACTTTACGGTAGTTCGGCTGCCAATGGTGTGGTGATTATTACCACTAAGAAGGGCAAGGAAGGACGCGCCAGTATCAGTTTCAATACCAGCACCACTTTCGATATAGCTGCATACGGTATTCCCGAATTCCAGAATCACTATACGGGTGTGTCAACCAGTTGGGGCAGTGATATCAAAGGTAGTCCCGACTATACAGACGATTTCTTCAAAACAGGTGTCACTACTATCAACTCGCTCTCGTTGAGCATGGGTTCGCAAGCTATGCAAACTTACTTTTCCTATGCTAATACTTACGGCAAGGGCGTGGTGGAAGGTAATAGCTTGGTGAAGCATAATTTCAATTTTCGCGAAACTGCCAACTTCCTCAATAACAAACTGACTGTTGATGCCAATATCAATGCGATGTATCAAAGGGGGAACAACCGTACTACTTCGGGAGGTTATTACATGAATCCTTTGGTAGGTCTTTATCACTTCCCGCGTGGTGGTGTTGAAGGTGGAAAGGACTTTAACTACTACAAAGATAATTATCAGATTCTTAATGCCGGTCGTAACATAATGGACCAGAACTGGTATAAATCTCAAGGTACTGATATGGAGCAGAATCCCTATTGGTTGATTAATAAGGTTCCGAATGAGGATACCCGTTATCGTACATTGTTGAATCTGAGTGTGAAGTATAAGTTCAATGACCTGTTCAGTATACAGGCTCGTGGTAGTGCCGACTATGTTGTAGACAAGAATAATACACGTATGTATGCAGGTACCAGCCCGGTGTTGTGTGGTATGAATCCGGCTGGAACAGGAACTAACGGTCGTTACATCTACGGTGAATCAAGTAGCCTTTCTTCTTATGGGGATGTTTTGTTTACTTATCAACAGCAATTCACTAACTTCAGTGTCAATGCTTCGGTAGGTGCCAGCATCAACGATTATACAGGAAACGGTACAGGTTTCGATTCCTATCCGGGTATACTCTCTGTGCCCAACGTATTCACTATGCAGAACTGCTCCTTGAACAAGGGCTCATTGACCGATTGGAAAACCCATACTCAAAGCCAGAGTGTGTTCTTCACCGGTCAGGTAGGCTTCAAAGATCAGATTTATGTGGACGTGACAGCACGTAACGACTGGACTTCAACATTGGCATTTACCAAATACAAAAACAAAGGCTTTTTCTATCCGTCAGTAGGTGTGACATGGTTGCTGAACGAAACATTGAAATTACCTTCTTGGATTGATTTAGGTAAGATTCGCGGTGCATGGTCAAAGGTGGGTAACGGTTTGAATACTTATACTTCAAATCCTCTCAACTCCATTACAAAGAGTGGTAGCATCAATTTCAACAGTACAGCTCCGTTTGCAGAACTGAAACCGGAAATGACTACTTCCATTGAGTTTGGTACTGAGTGGCGCTTTTTCAATAGCCGCTTGGAGTTCGACTTCACTTATTATAAGACTAATACAAAGAATCAACTCTTTACGTTGGATGCTCCGTCAGGTTCACAATACGCCCGATATTACATCAATGCCGGTGATATTCAGAATACCGGTGTCGAAGTTATGTTGAATGGAACTCCTGTCATGACTAAGGATTTCCGCTGGAAAACCGGTGTTAATTTTGCAACCAATAAGAACGAAGCAAAGGCACTGGCTGGTGATGACTTTGGTTATTTTACATTTAGCGGTGGCGAAAGTAACAATGTATGGAGTCGTTTAGAAGTAGGTGGTTCGTTTGGTGACATTTACGGTACTACTTTTGTACGTGACGAAAAAGGCAATATTCAGTATGAACCTGCAAAAGAAGGACAAAAAGATAGTGATAGACTTCCATTGGTGGATAAGACAAATCCGGTGAAACTGGGTAATTCTACTCCTGATTTTAACTTGGGGTGGAGCAATACAATCACGTGGAAGGACTTCTCTCTTTACTTCTTGATTGATGGACGTTTTGGAGGTGAAGTGATGTCTTTGACGGAAGCCGACCTCGATCAGCAGGGAGTAAGCAAGGCAACGGGTGATGCTCGTGACCGTGGTTACGTGATGCTGGAAGGCCGTCAAATTACAGATGTGGAAGGCTTCTATAATCAGGTTGGTGGCCGTGCGGGTGTGACCGAGCATTATATGTACAGTGCTACCAACATACGTTTGCGCGAACTTTCCATTGGCTATAGTCTGCCTCAGGCTTGGTTGGCAAAGACTGGTGTCATTAAGAACGCACAGGTTTCACTTGTAGGCCGCAACCTGTTCTTCTTCAAGAACAATGCTCCATATGATCCTGATGGCATGCTTTCTACCAGCAACCGTCTGCAAGGAGTTGATGTGTTTGGTATGCCTACCAACCGTTCGATTGGGTTCAACTTGAAAGTTAATTTTTAAACAGTAGATATGATTATGAAAAATATATTTAGACTTACAGCTGTAGCGCTGCTGGCAGCTACCTTATTCTCGGCATGTACGGGAGCGTTCGAGGATATGAACACTAATCCGAAGGGAGTGAGCGATGAAGAACTAAAACAAGATAACAACTACATTGGTATGCACTTCATTCCCATGATGCAGTCTATCTATTATAATAAAAATGCAGGTGTCAATGTATGGGAATATCAGCTTATTCAAAATTTGAATGCCGATTTGTGGTCAGGCTATATCAGTACGGCTACTGCATTTGCCGGCAATGTAAGTAATGTGACCTATGCCATGAATGCAGGATGGAATGACAACTGTTGGGATTATGCTTATAGAAACGTAATGGTGGAAAGCTTGAAAATCACCAACAAGTGCAAAGACGATATGGAGACGTATGCCCATTTCGAGGCTATCAATACCATCTGCCGCGTAATAGCTATGTCGCGTCTTGCCGACCAATACGGATGTATTATCTATTCTCACTATGGCGAATCGGCTACTGGTGGTGAGTATGATTCAGGACAGGATGCTTATAAAAAATTCTTTGAAGAATTGAAAGAAGCTGCAGACGTGCTGCGTACTGCTAAAGAAAAGGATGTGGCTTCGTTTATGATGTTTGATTATGCCTATGGAGGTAACTTGAACAAATGGGCGCAGTTGTGTAACACCATTCGTTTGCGTTTGGCCATGCGTATTGTGAAGTATGATGCTGCTTGGGCAAAAAGTGAGGCGGAAGCTGCCATGAACGATAGTAATGGATTGATTGAAACCAATGATGCTAATTTCGGCATTGCAGGAAACGGTTATGTCAATCCGCTTTACGGTATTGCATTCAACTATGGAGATGGTGTTTTAGGTGCTAATATTCCTTCTATCTTGTCTGGTATGGGCGATGCGCGTCTTGATAAGTATGCTACACAGAACAGCAAGAGTGAATATTTTGGTATTCGTCTTGGTATTAAAGGACTGGAAGAAGAAGGGTTTTCGGATGCCTATAAGGCGATTGTAAGTCGACCCAACTTGACAGAAACCTCTCCTGCTATTTTGGCAACTGCTGCCGAAACCATTTTGTTGGAAGCCGAAGCTGCTTTGCGTGGTTGGGATGTAAATGGTAAGGGCACCGCTCAGAGCTTGTATGAAAAGGGTATACGGACATCGTTCGAACAATGGGGAGCCGCTGTGGGCGATTATTTAAGCAGTACGACTACTGCTGCAGCGTATGTAGACCCCGTTATTCCCGCTGCCAGCATTGAAGGCCAGAGCAAGGTGACTGCTAAATGGGACGAGTCTTTGAGTAACGAGGAAAAATTTGCTAAGATTGCCACACAACGCTGGATTGCTATTTATCCTGAAGGTATGAATGGCTGGGCTGAGATACGTCGCACTGGTTATCCCAAATTATTCCCGGTAATGGTGAACTACAGTCAAGGTGAGATTGATACAGATCTTGGCCCACGCCGTTTACCCTTCACCATCAATGAAAAAGGCAATAATCCTACCGGTTATGCCAAAGCCGTCGAAATGTTGGGCGGACCGGACAATGGCGGTACTCGCATCTTCTGGGATGTAGATAAACCGAACTTCTAATCCGCATTATTATCATAGAGATTAAGTGATGAGGACTTTTTGAAGCATGTTTTTTTAAGGGGAAGTATGAAATCTGTTTTTCATACTTCTCCTTATGTTATATTGATATAGGGTCACCGTACCCAAATTCTTTTATGTATCCGCTACGAAGTGAGTACAATGATATTTTAATAATTTGTTGTAATTTATCGATGTTTTGTACTCGCTTTGCAGCTTCTTGATTATCAGTGTTATTATAATGCGCTGCATTCAGTATACGACTGAACTGACTTGGTTTAGAATAATTAACTAATAACCTGCGCTTTTACATTAGGGTTTGAACCTTCTCGTCGGTTCTTACTATAAAGGGGAATTCTTAACTTAGCACAATCAGGCTACTGAACCCCATTTTTCAATAGCCTGATTTAATCTTAAAAAATATATTATGAAGAAACTCATTAAACCTCTCTGCTTGTTGACCGGTCTGCTTTGTGCCCCGGCTGTTTTGCTTCATGCCCAAGTAGATGAAAAGTTGAAAGCCGACATCGTCAGCACGGGCTACGTGCACAGTCCGTTGCCGCTCGACGAGACAAAGGCTTTCGAGACATTCGGCTTGAAAAAGAAAGTGTTGGAAACTGTGATGCTGTGTGATATGGAGGATTTCTCCAAATGGTCGCACAAGGGCATCGGTAAGATTGGTTTGACTGACGAACGGAGCAAGTCCGGCAAGTACAGCCTGCGCCTGGAAGCGCCCGCCCATCCGGAAAAGATTCTCGGCTGGGGGTTGGGACGCGGTACTTGCATGGCCTCTTATGATATAGGAGGTGTGAACTGGGAAGGTTACAACCGCCTGAAGTTCTATATCTATCCCACGTGCGAAGGAGCACGCAGCATCTACCTCAACCTTTATGTGGAGAATGACGGAGAAATAAAAGTACCCGACATTTACGGTCGGGAAGGCTACCACGAAATCAATCTGAAAAATAACCAATGGAACGAATGCTTCGTCGAGATGTCTGGACTGGCGCGCGACAAGGTAACCAAGATTTCATTTGCCATCGAAGTGTTCGGCAAAGAACGTACTATGGGCGACTTCCTTCGCTTCGATGTAGATGCCGTGGAACTTCAGAAGGTGGAGAACCCGGAAACCGTAAAAGGCTGGATGCCTGCACAGAACCGCATTATCTTCTCTACTACCGGTTATAGTATAGAGAGCCCCAAAAGCGCCATTGTCAATGTGGAAAAGCACGGCGGACAGTTCCAGTTGAAGGATGCCGCGACGCAGGCCATCGTTTATACCGGTCCTGTTCGTAAGGAAAAGACCGGCCTGGGAGAGTTCGAGACGATAGACTTCTCGGACTTCAAGACACAAGGCCGTTACGTCATTCAGGTAGGGGATGTCACCACCTTGCCTTTCTATATCCATCAGGATGTGTGGGAGGATTCTGCCTGGCGTATGGTGAACTTCCTGTTCTGCGAGCGTTGCGGTTATCCCGTTCCCGGAAAGCACGGGGCTTGTCATAATGACTTGCATGCCACTTACAACGGACATATTATTCCTATAAACGGAGGATGGCACGATGCTGCCGACATGTCCCAACAGACCTTACAGACGGGAGAAATAACCTATTCCTTGCTCTTGATGGCCGAACGCGTCAAAGAAAAAGGCAATGTCGACTTGTACAACCGCCTGATGGAAGAGTTCCGCGCTCAGGAGTATGCAGCTAACCAGGCGGCCGAAGATTACAAGAAGCGCATCAACGAACTCGAAGCGTCCATAGTGGCTTACGAGGATATGATTAAAAGCGGCAAAAGGTCATGAAGACGGCGGCATCCATAATTATCGTTGTAGCGGCCCTAATTTTCGCGTTCTTTCTGGGGCGGAGCAGTTATACCCCTGAACCCCCTAAAGTCATTGAAAAGTGGCTGACAAAGTACGACACGGTCGAATACCGTGACACGGTTAAGATTCCCGTTCCGCAGGTTATCGTCCGTGATACCACGATATACCTGCCAGGCGAAATCGACACCGCTGCCTTGCTGGCCGACTACCTGGCCCGAAAGGAATATCCCCTCGACTTTTCCAACGACAGTATCGGCGAGTTCCGGGTCGATATCACCGTCCAGCGCAACGCCCTTACAGAGGCTGTATCGCACGTCAAACCGCTCATCCGTGTTCATGAGGTTGAACGCACGATTATCGACAAGCAAATTCCCTTTATACAAGGTTATGCCCAAATAGGAACCTCCGTGGATTTTGGCACACAAAAGTTTTCCGCCGGAGCCGATTTCCGTCAACGGTTTTTGGTCGGCGCGTCAGCTATAAGAGTTAATGACCAATGGGGGTACACATTAGATTTTGGCATAAAATTTTAACAATTCTCTTGGCAGTTTGGAGAAAATTTACTACCTTTGTATTGGAAATGAAACTTATAAACCTATAAAGTCATGAAAGAAATTATCAACTATGGCGAAGCACGTCGTCAACAAATTCTGAAAGGTTTTACCAACATCGAAGAGTGTATCGAGGAAGCGCCGATTGAAAAAGCGCGTCACGGTGTTTACGCCGATAACGCTCAGAACCGCCGTCTGCAGCGCGTGGGCCAGGAGTACGGTCACGCCGCTCAGGAAAAGCCTGAGGCAGGCCAGGAAGAGGGTGGCGCACCGGAGGCCAATGTAAGTCTCCAGAACCACGCTCGTCAGGCTTCAGAAGAGGCCCTCGTAAAGGTAGCCAACGACCCGTCGGCCGACGCTGAGATGCGTAAGGTAGCCACGGCTGAGTTGGAGCGTCGTGGCGTAAACGTTCGCGCCAAGAACAAGAAAGGTGACCAGTCGCTCCGTGATGGTTTGGCTGACGGCGACGCCAAGTCGGCTTCGACGTTCGAATCCATGGGTTTCCGCCAGATGGACGATGAGGACCTGGCTCAGTACGCCGGAGTTGAAGACGCCGCTCACGCTTTCATCAAGCAGGTTGGCGGTGACGAAGACGGCTTTGACCTGGTAGTTACCAAGACCAGCGAGGGCTACCGTGTGGACAAATACCCCTACGCCAACGTGGACAATTTTGAGTCCGTAACGGTCAAGAAAATCGAGGACGTTGCCGGGGCTGCTTCTAAGTTCGGTGATCCCGACGCCAAGGGTAAAGGCGGCAAGGCCGATGCTAAATCGCTGGTCAACAGTTTCTACTCCGCTATGGAGGACGAAGGCGATTTCGACGCTAAGTCGTTCAAGGCTTACGTGAAAGCAAAGGGAGCAAAGGTCGTCAAGGAACTTGCCGACGCCATCAACAACTTGCCTGAGGAAACGATGTCGAGCGCTCCCGACGACGAGGAAATCGCCTCCGAGATCGAAAGTATGTTCGAAGAGGCAGGCATGCGTGTTCCGAAGGCAGTCAAGAAGGAACTGGATAAACTCCAGGCAGGTAAGGCTGACGCCGAGGGGCTGGTACAGAGTTTCAACGACATGGCTGAGGGCGACGCTGATTTTGACGCCAAAGGTTTCAAATCTTTCGTGAAGGAGAAAGGCGGTAAGGCCGTGAAAGAGCTGGCCGACGCTATGCGTAATATGCCCAGCGAGGCCGCCGTGAGTGACCCGGACGATAGCGAAATCGCTGACGAAATCGAAAGTATGTTCGAGGAAGCCGGAATGCGCGTACCGCGTGAGGCCAAGAAAGAGCTGGATAACCTCCGCGGCTCGGGCGAGAGCGTCGTGGCCAAGTGGGACGCATACATGTCTGACGAAACGGGCGACGGTGACGACTTCGAGACCGCTATCAATAACCTTATCGACAACAAGGGTCAGGTGAAAGCCATCAAGGATATCGCCGCCGCCATGAAGGCAGTCGATAGCGCTGACGCCAACCAGAGCGACCTGGACGATGACGAGATTGCCGACGAAATCGAGAATATGTTCGAGGAGGCCGGCATCGATCTTTCGAAGAAAGGACAAGCCGCTCTGGACAAGATGCGCGAAGAGGCTAACGCCGATGCCGACGTTGACGACGCTGGTAAGTACGTTGATAGCTTCAACGATATGGCTGAGAACGATACCGACTTCGACGCCAAGGGCTTCAAGTCGTTCGTGAAAGAAAAGGGCGACGCCCGCGCTATCAAAGCACTGGCTCGCTACATGCGTGAGAACCCCGTCGATACGGGCGGTGTAGAGTCGGAGCCCGGAGATGGCGACCTCGCCGACGAAATCGAAAACATGTTCGAGATGGCTGGCGTCAAAATATCGAAGAAAGGCCGCAAGGAACTTGACGCGATGATTGCCAGCGAAGACGACGAGTAATGCCTTACAACGCCAAACATACGCATTTTCTTCCGTCACCGTTCCCCACCGTTACTCAGTACGAAGACCGATTTATACGGGAATGGAACGCTAATAACGCCGCAGCGCTTGGTGATGTACTAAAATACATCGCCGACGCTACGGCTGTGGCGGTTAAAGAATTAAAGGAAGATGGACCAAAGAAAAATAATTTGGGCCGTGTCGGCAGCGAAGGCTGAGAAGATTTGGCATATCGGCACAACAATCGCTGCTAACAGCGCGTTGAAGGAAACGCCGCCTTACCCTGTACGAGTCATCGTTCGCGTGAAGGATGATAGGGGGAGGGTGAGGTATAACATCGGTACGCTATCACGCATCAGTGATGGTAAGTGTGAGGTGAATTTGTTCCCCAATGGTGCGCCGATTACAGCGTCGTTAGGGGTTAACGAAGAGGTTCGCCTCTGGCCTGATATCGATTGGTTTTGGAAAAAGATGTTTGACGAAGAAGCCATCAAGATAAAAGACTTTTCTGAACTCACCAAGTACAGAGCTGTTATCGTCAAGTTGGGGAACGCTGAAAACGGGTTTTGTTATAAGCCTGGAAAAGTTGTTGCAATTACCGATAAGAGCGTTGAAATCGACCTTAACAACGGTAGAATTGCCGTTAAACACGGCCACGAATCACGAGTAAGATTATGGGAGTAGTAGATGAAGTGACGAGGGTATTTCATGAAGCCAATCAATACCGCCACGACCACTTGCGTAAAGCCATAGGTGCTTTTGAAGGAAGCCTCACCGACGGCGATACGCTGGAGAAAGCCCGTTCGAAGACAGGGCGATACGCTGACACGTCTGAAAATCGGAAATTAGGACGCGTCGGAATGCCGTATGAAAAGAAATCACGCTTCCCCGCGCCTCATCAGCGTCGAGATTCCGAGCACCGTCAAGAAGGTACGTATATTCGTACACTTACGGTGGGTGATGGCGCTGAAGCAGTCGAAATAGCCGACGATGGCGTTGCTCGTAACGATTTTTACGATAATCAAGAAGTCGGTAAATACGCCAAGCGTCATTATGAAAAAGTGAAAAACGGCGACAAGGTTCGTTATGACGGCAAGGTGAAAACCGTTTACGCAACCAAAGAATTGACTGAAAACGGCATTACAACGCAGTACGTTCAATTTGTAGGCAGACCGTCGTATAGCGGTGCGCCACGTGGTACAGGTAAGTGGGTTCCGCGAAAAGACGTCGAGAAACTATGATTTTCAACAACCGCCAAATAGACGACATGGTCGGTATTCTCCGGCGTTGGCAGTACCTGTTTATCGCCAAGCACGTCGGAGTAGACTTTCTTACCCAGTCGGAGATTGATATCTTGGTGGCGTCGGGCGTCAACGTCGATAAGTACAAGAACTCTAAAGGCATCATCGAACACGCCTTTCTGTTTGGAATCTTGGCTGAGGCACTCGGCGATCAACGCGCCAAGAAGATGAATTACAAGCAGTTTCTCCAGTTCCTGAAGTCGGGAAATTTCGTACCGCTCACCGAGCAGGAGGAAAACGCGCTCAACTACCTCAAGAACCGCGCCTATACCGACATCACGTCGCTCGGCAACCGTATCGTTACCGGAACACGGAACGCCATCCTCAAATCGAATTTCCGTCAGCAATCGGTAATACGTCAGCAAATCAAAGACAAGGCCATTCAAGCCGTTCAACTCCGTAAGGGAGCCCGATATATAGCCAGCGAACTGGGGAACCTTACCCAAGACTGGGGACGCGATTGGTTGCGTATTGCGTACTACCTCCTGCACGAAGCCTACAACGTGGGCCGTGCCGAAAGTATTTTCAAGCAACACGGGCCTGACGCCAAAGTGTATTTCGACGTCTATCCAGGCGCGTGCGCTAAGTGCCGGGAGTTGTACTTAGAAGACCCCGAGGACCCTACCTCGAAACCGAAACTGTTCCGTTTGGCGGACCTTATCGCTAACGGTAACAACATCGGTCGTAAGGCGGCAGAGTGGCTCCCTACGATTAACCCGACGCACCCCTACTGCCGTTGTACGATTAATTACGTTCCTGATGGCTTTGATTGGGACCCCGCAACCCGCGCTTTCACCAAGCCCATCAAACGTCAGTTTAAGAACCCAAAGTTAAAGAACGTGAAACTTAACATTAAAGTTACCAAATAATGAAAAACAAAATCGTACAAGACCCTCCGTTCACCATGCAGATTGAACCGACGGAGGGG
>OHDS01000945.1_pt1 | contig 12796 bp, 8 predicted proteins | sample 1567031 | NCBI WGS metagenome assembly OHDS01 (sample SAMEA3879503, study PRJEB24766) | human gut metagenome | biome: human-associated habitat; feature: feces | place: USA | collected 1985/1987
TTACTTGTTGTAAAAGTTGTATTTGTTGTTTTCCCTAACTCAGCAGGACGTATTGGCAACAGCACAAACCCTATCACTCGATTTTCCGGAAGAACCAAAAAAGAGGACTTCAAATGAAGTCCTCTCATTTCTCTTGTCAATACTATTACCACTATGTGACCTGTATGGGGCTCGAACCCATGACCCCAACATTAAAAGTGTTGTGCTCTACCAGCTGAGCTAACAGGTCTCCTTGTGGCATGTGCTTTCCTCGTCCTCGTGCTCCTTCTGTCGATTGCTCGCCTTCAGAGAGCCGTTGTCTGATTTTGCGGGTGCAAAGGTACGGCTTTTTATTGAACAAACAAATAAAAGCCATATTATTTTTGCTAAAAAATGTAATAAACGGACTAACTTATTGATAAGTAGTGTTATAACAGATATACTTTTTTTATCCTCTCCCTGTGACCAAATGTTAATAAAATGTGCGTTTTCTTGTGTGGTATGCAGAAATGTTTTACTTTTGCTCAAATTATTAAGCAATGTGCAATTATTAATATGGCCGTATCGAAGACAAAAGCTAAATTAGTGGATGTAGCCCGTCAGCTATTTGCGAAGATGGGGGTTGAGAATACCACAATGAACGATATCGCTCTTGCTTCTAAAAAAGGTAGAAGAACGCTTTATACCTATTTTAAAAGTAAGGAAGATATCTATATGGCTGTTGTCGAATCGGAGCTGGACATCCTTTCGGATATAATGAAGCGGGTAGTAGAGAAAGACATCTCGCCCGATCAGAAGATCATCGAAATGATTTATACCCGCCTGGATGCCGTGAAAGAGGTAGTGTACCGGAACGGAACACTCCGTGCTACCTTTTTCCGTGATATATGGCGGGTAGAGAAGGTGCGCAAACGTTTTGATGCCAAAGAAATACAGCTTTTCAAGGATGTGCTTCGTGAAGGCGTGGAGAAAGGGGTGTTTCAGGTTGACGATATCGACATGACTGCCGAATTGGTGCATTATAGTGTGAAAGGTATTGAAGTGCCTTACATACGTGGGCATATAGGTGCTAAACTGACGGATGAAACACGTGGACAATACGTTGAGAACATCGTGTTCGGGGCACTGCGTAGAAAAGAATAACTTTAATCAATAATTAAAAAAGTATGGGATTATTAGATGGAAAAACAGCCATTGTAACTGGTGCTGCACGCGGTATCGGTAAGGCTATCGCATTAAAGTTCGCTTCTGAAGGAGCAAATATCGCATTCACTGACCTGGTGATTGATGAAAATGCAGAGAATACGGCAAAAGAAATTGAAGCAATGGGCGTGAAAGCTAAAGGTTATGCTTCAAATGCTGCTAATTTTGAAGATACTGCCAAGGTGGTAGAAGCTATTCATGCAGACTTTGGCCGCATCGATATTTTGGTAAACAATGCAGGTATCACCCGTGACGGTCTGATGATGCGTATGAGCGAGCAACAATGGGATATGGTTATCAACGTTAACTTGAAATCCGCTTTCAATTTCGTTCATGCTTGTACTCCGATCATGATGCGCCAGAAAGCTGGTAGCATTATTAATATGGCTTCTGTAGTAGGTGTTCACGGTAATGCCGGACAAGCCAACTACGCAGCTTCCAAAGCTGGTATGATCGCTCTGGCTAAATCTATCGCACAGGAATTAGGTTCTCGCGGTATCCGTGCCAACGCTATCGCTCCGGGTTTTATCCTGACCGATATGACTGCTGCATTGTCTGACGAGGTAAGAGCTGAATGGGCAAAGAAGATTCCTTTGCGTCGCGGCGGTACTCCCGAAGACGTGGCAAACATTGCTACCTTCCTAGCTTCTGATATGTCTTCTTATGTATCAGGACAGGTGATTCAGGTAGATGGTGGTATGAACATGTAATCGAACAGAATGACTGTTGTATACGAAGACAATCATATCATTATAGTCAACAAGACCGCTTCCGAGATCGTTCAGGGAGACAAGACGGGGGATACGCCGCTTTCGGAAACCGTAAAGCAGTATCTGAAGGAGAAATACCAGAAACCCGGTAATGTCTTCATCGGTGTTACCCACCGGCTGGACCGCCCCGTAAGCGGTCTTGTTGTATTTGCCAAGACCAGCAAGGCGTTGTCCCGCCTCAATGAAATGTTCAAAACCAGTGAGGTGAGGAAGACTTACTGGGCTATCGTAAAGAATGCCCCGAAGGAGCCGGAAGGAGAATTGGTGAACTATCTGGTGCGCAATGAGAAGCAGAATAAGAGTTATGCTTATGATAAGGAAGTGCCGAAGAGTAAAAAGGCTATCCTGCACTATCGGTTGATAGGTAAGTCGGATAATTACTTTCTGCTGGAAGTAGACCTGAAGACCGGGCGACATCATCAGATACGATGCCAGTTGGCAAAGATGGGATGTCCTATCAAGGGAGATTTGAAGTATGGCTTTGCCCGTTCCAATCCGGATGGAAGTATTTGCCTGCATGCACGGCATATCAGTTTTGTGCATCCGGTATCTAAAGAAATGATTGAAGTGGAGGCACCTGTACCACCGACGAATCTCTGGCAAGGATTCAAGATGATATAAAGAACTATTGCATTATATTATTATCTTCGCACTTTTATCCCATTGAGACCTTTATGTTTTCAAGAATATCTCGATGGGTAAAGGTGCGAATTTTATTTTTATCTGAAATTTATTTGATAGTTTGATCTTATAACTGTATAGTATATAATTTCCTATATTCATGCTTCTCTTCGTATCTTCACAGGCTAAATTGTAGTATCTTACCAAAAAATGGTAGGTTTCTGCAATTCTTTGGTAAGTTTGAGAACATTCAATAGTTTCGTTGCCAGAAACAAGAATTGAATGTATCATGAATCAAAACAGAATTGCATTACTCCTGCTGTTTACGTTGGGGGTCTTTTTCAATGTGGAACAAGTTTTTGCTCAAGGAACTATGGCAGCAAATTATTGTAATAATTTGTATCCACTACAACGTAAGCCTTATATTGAGTTACCTATTGGTAGTATTAAACCTACCGGTTGGTTGAAAGAAATGCTTCTCCGTCAAAGTGCCGGTATGTCTTCTTCACTAGATCTACTTTATCCGGAAGTAATGGGTGAACGTAATGGCTGGCTTGGCGGAGATGGTGATCAATGGGAACGGGGACCCTATTGGATTGATGGATTGTTACCACTAGCTTATATCTTGGATGATGATCTATTGAAACAGAAAATCCAACCTTGGATTGAATGGACACTTGCCAGTCAACGTGAAGATGGATTCTTTGGCCCATCCCGAAATTTTGAGCCTGAAATAGGATTACAACGCAATAACTCAGAAGATTGGTGGCCTCGTATGGTTGTATTAAAAGTTCTGAAACAATATTATTCGGCCACCGGAGATAAGCGTGTAATAACTTTCCTTACTAACTATTTTCATTATCAACTTCGGACATTACCTTATACACCTTTAGGGAATTGGACCTTTTGGGCGGAATACCGGGCTTGCGACAATTTGCAGATAGTTTACTGGCTCTATAATATTACAGGTGATTCTTTTTTGCTTGATCTTGGCAAACTGTTACATCAACAAAGTTATGATTATGTAGATATGTTCTGGAATCGTGATGACTTGACACGAATTAATACCATACATGGAGTGAATTTAGCTCAAGGCATTAAGGAACCTATTATATATTATCAGCAAGATCCGGACTCTCTTTATATTCATGCTGTCAAGAAAGCTTTTGCCGATATTCGCAAATATCATGGTCAGCCACAGGGCATGTATGGTGCTGACGAAGCACTTCATGGTAATAAGCCGACTCAAGGAGCAGAATTATGTTCAATTGTGGAATTGATGTATTCACTAGAAAGTATGCTTGAGATTACCGGTGATATTCAGTTTGCCGACCACTTAGAAAAGTTGGCATTTAATGCTTTACCTACTCAGATATCGGATGATTTTATGACACGACAGTATTTTCAACAACCCAATCAGGTGATGCTGACTCGACATATGCATAATTTTGATATCAATCATGGTGAGACTGATATAGTGTTTGGGCTATTGACAGGATATCCATGCTGTACCTCCAATTTCCATCAGGGTTGGCCTAAATTTGTACAAAACTTATGGTATGCTACTGCAGACAATGGGGCAGGGGCTTTGGTATATGCTCCTTCAGAAGTCATATTGGATGTGGCTAACGGTATTCCTGTAAAAATAGTAGAGAAAACTTGTTACCCGATGAATCATGTAGTTACATTTGATATTGAATTTTTAGATAAAATGACGGAATCTGCATTTTTCCCTTTCCATTTGCGTATCCCATCTTGGTGTAGACAGGCTGAAATCAGAATTAATGGTACTTTGTATAAGAAAACAAGTGGAAATAGGACTGATATCATCAAAAGAGAATGGAAGAATGGAGATACTGTAGAGTTAATTCTTCCAATGCATATTCAAATTTCTGAGTGGTATGAAAATGCCGTTGCTATTGAAAGAGGACCTCTTGTTTATGCTTTGAAGATAGGAGAGAAGTGGATGAAGAAAACTGTAAAAGATGATCCGATTAGGTATGGTAAATTTTATTATGAAGTATTGCCGACTACTCCCTGGAATTATGGGCTTATAAATTTTGATCCGGCAAAACCTGAAAATTCTTTTATAGTTGTAGAACATAAGGATAAGTGCAAAAGCCCATTCCCTTGGAATCAGGAAAATGCACCCATTGAAATAAAAACGAAAGCTAAGCGTATTCCTTCATGGAAACTTTATAATGAAATGGCAGGACCTCAACCCTATAGTCGAATGATTTATGGAATAGGCAATGCAGAATTTCCGGAGGAAGAGATTACGCTTATTCCCTATGGATGTACTACCCTGCGTATCACGGAATTTCCTGTATTGCGTGATAAGTAGGGAAGTGGAATCAGAATATTACTATCTTGCCAATTGATGGTAATATTCTGTCGGAATGGTTTTAGTTTTAAAATAAGTGTCTATATTCGCTTTTGTGAAAGTAAGCAATAATGTGACACTTTCTATTGAATTCCAAAGAATAATATCGATATCGTTTTAGGATTAAATTCAGTTTTAACTTTAAATTTAATTAGAAATGAGAAAACAGACTTTTGATTAACAACTCATTAATTATTATCTAAACATGAAAAAGCATCGATTAATTTTATTAATAGGATTGTGTCTCCTGCTCTTTGTATCGTGTAGCAAAGATGAACTATTTCCTGATTTCATTTATGAGATGACAGTTTCAAAAGAAGCGATAAATGTTGTTCCCGAGGGAACTGACGAAACTGTAGAGGTGAAATCAAATTATGCTTGGACCGCTGAGAGTAATGCAACTTGGTGTAAATTATCTTTGGAAAGTGGTCCGGAAGGCACTTCTTCTTTTCATATTAAGGTGGAAAAAAATCATAATATTGAAGAACGTGTAGCGGAAGTAACAGTGACAGCAGGAACTGTTGTGCGTAAGATTAGAGTGGTTCAGTTGAACCCGGACGGCTTTGAATTTGTGGATTTACCAACAGAGGTGGTTGTGGATGGTCTTGAAAGCATATTAGAACTTCAAGTAAAGACAAACATGCGATTGGAAGCTACTTCTGAAGATGGCTGGATTGTTTCATTGAAGGATAATATTGTTCCGGGAAACCCACCTAAAACGGCTTTGTTTCGTATAATGTTCAAGGACAATACAACAGATACTCCTCGTTCGACAGTCGTGAAAATCAATGGAGAGGGACTGCCGGAAAGTTATGCTAAAACATTTACTGTCACACAGGAAGTGGCTCCTATAGCGGATAAAAATGATCAACGGATTATCGGAACTTGGCTTGTCACAAAAGTTCTGAATGGTGTGACTAGTGAACTTGCTCTGCTAGGGGCAACCATGAAATTTGAAGAAGAAGGCATTTATTCTGAAACGTTGGCATCTGGACAAAAAAGCGCAGGCGTTTGGGAAGTGAGAGGAGATCGTTTGGCTATTTATTATTCTGATAGTAGGCGATATATCTATTTAGAAGATACATCTGATGGAATCAATGGAACAATGACTACTACTGACATTCATTCTACAATACTTTATAAGTCTCATCTTTCGGCTTATAATGGTGATGGATTTGGAGTGAGTATTGTTGATTTGACAAATACGAAGTTGACTTATATGATGATAATGAATGGAGACTTAAGTAATGTTTCCGAGTCAGGCCTTTGTATTAGTCAGAAAGAGAATCCTACTATAACAGATAAAAAATATGTATCCAAAAGTGGAGGAGCAGTTATTGTGGGGGAAATTCCCGATTTGTATTCTGGAGATGTCTATCATGTTCGAGGATATCGAATAGAGGGCTCTCAAACAATATATACTGCAGATACGCGTATTGAAATGCCAGTACAGGATATTGATGGAAATGATTATAAAATAGTAAAAATAGGTCAACAATATTGGTTGGCAGAAAATTTGAGAGTGACTAAATATAATGATGGTACTCCAATAGAGTATTGTGATAAGAATCATACCATAGAATGGACTGCTGCTGGAGATTCTAAACGAGGAGCGTATAGTTGGATTTTTGGAGAAGACCCTAACTGGATATGGGATGGAGACAATTTCAATAATGGGGTTGTAAACCGACAAGCTAGATTTTATGGAGGTATCTACAATTGGCATGCTGTGGTTGATAAGCGAAGGTTAGCCCCTGAAGGATGGCATATCCCTTCGAAGGAAGAGTTTGTTGTTCTACTAGGTTCTATAGGAGCTAGTACGGAAGATTTTGCCAGTGGCGATATGAACTACATGAATGGTTTACTAGCCCATGATCATTATCAGAATATAACAGGTTGGACAGGCTGGGCTGTTTCAGGTCGTGCAACTGATGGTAGTTGGAAATCCTGGAACTCACTTTCTGCACGCGAAACAAGTTGGTGGTCTTCTGATATTTCAGAAGGTGGATATCCTTGGTTGATTTATCATCGTAGAGGTGATTCCGGTGACAGTGGGATATCTTGGACTTATCAAAACGAAGGTTGGACAGTTCGTTGTATTCGTGATACAGCAAAGTAATGCATTGAATTTTCGTAGATATTTAACTTAAAGAAAAAAGTATGACTAAGACTGTTAGTTTATTCAGAATATTTTTTGTTGCGTTGATGATGTGTGCAACAACATTGTTAGGACAATCTGTCAATGAAATTACTGTGACGGGAAAAGTGATAGATGATAAGGGAGAAACTGTCATTGGAGCATCAATTCTTGTAAAGGGGACTGGAACAGGGGTAATAACCGATATTGATGGAAATTATTCAATTAAAGTGCCTGGATCACAAAGTGTACTTATATTCTCTTATGTAGGACTTACTCCGGTTAGTGAAGTTGTGGGTGATAGAAGTGTAATAAATGTGACTATGGCTTCTACTTCCGAAGTGCTGGAAGAAATTGTGGTAACCGCTTTAGGTATTAAAAAGGAAAAGAAGAAATTAGGATATGCGGTACAAGATTTGATTGCACCGGGGCTTACTAAAGTTCCGGCAGCCAATACTGCTTCTAATTTGACAGGAAAAATTGCAGGTCTGAAAGTGTCTAATTCGCCTAATCTATTTGATACACCAGCTTTACTATTACGTGGAGTAGCGCCTGTAGTAGTGATTGATGGGGTTCCTGTAGAGAGTGCCACTTTTTGGGAGGTTGCTCCTGAAGATATTGAAAGTATGTCTGTGTTGAAAGGGCCTGCAGCGGCTGTTCTTTATGGTCAGATGGGACAGAATGGTGTCATTCAAATTACTACTAAGAAAGCAAAAGAGGGAGTGAGAATATCTGTAAACTCTTCAACCGGGTTTGATACAGGCATGATTGCCAATCCCTCTTATCAAAAGAAATATGGTACGGGTTATCAAGGGCAGTATCGCGTAGGCAATTCTACAGATGAGTTTTGGGGTGCTTGGGGACCTGAACTGGATGGACGTTTGTTAGCACAGTGGAACAGCCCGTATGATGAAAATGGAAATCGTATTGCTATTCCCTGGATACCTCGTGGAAAAGATAATCTGGATAATATGTTACGTACAGGTATTGTTACAAATAATAATGTGAGTGTGGAGACAAAATGGGAGAAGGGAGATTTCCGTATTTCTTTGAGTCAGATGCACCAGAAAGGGGTATTCGAGAATACTAGCCTGAATAGTTATACTGTAAATATGAGTGGTGGAATTCAGCTCTCTGAAAAATTGCGTTTCGATGCAAATATTAATTATAATAAGATGGATTCTCCGAATTTTCCTTCGGTTGGTTATGGACGGAACAGTCCTATTTATTCTATGATTCTTTGGGCTGGTGCTAATGTAGATGTTAGGGATTTAAGAGACTATTGGGCTCCTGGGCTGGAAGGTTTGCAACAACGCAATTTTGATGTGGCGGATGGATATGAAAATGGATCTTATGATTATAATAATCCTTATTTTATTCTCTATGAGAATCTGCATGGTTATCATAAGAATACCACTTATGGTAGTGCTTCTTTAAAGTATGATGCAACAAAAGACTTAAATATAACTTTGCGTACTGGGGTGAATATGAATGAACGTATGGAAGATTATAGAACGGCGCAATCGACGGTATATTCAAGAAATGGAAACTACTCCCAAACTTACTATACTGACTTTCAGGTACTGACAGATCTAATGGCAAAATATGATAAGAGAATAGGAGCATTTGATATAGGTGCTATGTTGGGATTCAATGCTCGCCAATATAATGATCGTGGACATTCTGCAAGTACGGATGGACTTGCGGTTCCGGGGATTTATACACTTGAAAACACATTAAAACCCACTAAACCCACAAGTTACAAGCGTGAATTGGCAGAGTATGCCGTATATGGATATCTTGATTTAGGTTGGAAAAACTATATATTACTGAATTTGACGGCACGTAATCAGTGGTCATCTACTATTCCTACTTTTGGTAAAAATAGTTATTTATATCCATCTGCACAATTGGCAACCATTGTTTCTGAATATGTAAAGCTGCCTGAGTTCATTAGTTACTTGAAGTTAAGGGGCTCGTTTGCGCGGGTGGGTAGTGCTTTTTCTCCTTATTATTTTGCTTCGGTTTATACGCAAACCCAATCGTGGAATAATAATATTGGCCTTACATCTCCGTCAAGTATTTATTCAAAGGATATAAAACCGTCATATAGTACGGGATATGAAGTTGGTGGTGAGCTTCGTCTGTTTAAGAACCGCCTTGCGTTTGATGCGACTTATTTTTATTTTATAGATGGGCCGCAGACTTATTCTCAACCTATATCTGAAGCTTCCGGATGGACATCGTATGTATTGAATGGTTTAAAAACACTACGTAAAGGATGGGAGCTTGCTATTACAGGTTCACCTTTTAAAAATCCGAAAGGCTTTAGTTGGGAAGCTGTGCTGAATTTATCCTCTTATCGGAAATATTTGAAAGAACTTCCTGAAGGTCAGACAAAATATGGTGAATTGAAAGTTGGTGATCGAATGGATGCTATATACGGTACAGCCATGATGTGTGCTCCGGAAGGAAGTGAATATGAGGGACAAGTAATTATTGGAGCTAATGGGCAGATTCAGAAAGATGATATTAAACAAAAACTAGGATATGCAAATAACGATTTAATGGTAGGGTTTACAAATACCATGTCTTATGGTAAACTTACATTGAACTTCTCATTTGATGCTTGCATTGGTGGAAAAATGTTGAGTCAGTACAATCGATATATGTGGGCTGGCGGTCGTTCTTTGGATATTGACGATCAGGCACGTAAAGATTGGTATGCGGGTAAAGATTATTTGGCTCAGGGAGTAAATGTAATTTCCGGTACATTAGAACGCGATGGAGATGGTAATGTTATCAGTGATACCCGGCAATTTGCCCCGAATACAAAGACTACAAACTATTTTGATTATATACAGAACTCCAAAGGATATTATGGTATTGATGAATGCGTGCTTGTTGACCGGTCATTTTTGAAGTTCCGTGAAATTTCATTAAGTTATGATCTTAGTGCGCTTTTGAAAAATACTTTTATAAAAGGAGCTAATGTATCTTTAGTTGCAAAGAATCTCTTTTTAATTACAAAATCGGGCTTGGTTGATCCAGATCAATATAATGAAGATACGACTTGGGATAATTTGCAAACTCCTTCATTCCGTAATGTGGGATTTAATGTGAACTTGACGTTCTAAAAGTTGAATTAATGTAAAGTTAGATATTATGAAGATTACAAATAATAAATTAATAACTATGGTAGCAGGTATCTTCTTTTTTTCTGCTTGCCAGCCTTTATCAGAATATGAAGTGAATCCTAATTCACCATCCGAAGGTCAGGTGCCTCCAACATTGATTCTGACAAATGTGATAGCCAACACATTGGGAGCATATCGTCCTATTGTAGGAACTTATAATGGATGGGCACAATATATTGCTTCTATTTCTTCTCAACAAGGCGATATCTCGTTTCAGGGATATCTGGGAAGTGAAGCGAGCTTTAGTCCTTATTCCGTATTACGTGATGTAGCTTCTATGGAATTTGAGGGAGATCGCATCAATACGCCTGCTTATAGTGGAATTGCAAATTTTTTTAAGGTATATTGCTTGATGGATATGACCATGCAGATGGGGGACATTCCTATGAATGATGCATTGAAAGGTAAATCGGAAAGTAACTTTACTCCGAAATACGATAGCCAAAAAGATGTTTTTATGAATTGTTTATCCCTTTTAGAAGAAGCTAATTCTATTTTAGGAGATGCTGTAACCAGAAAAGTATCAGTTGGGAGTGGTGATCTTATTTACGGAGGTGATGTTGCGGGGTGGCAGAAAGCAGTAAATGCTTTGCGATTGCGAATTCTTATAAATCTAAGTAAAAAAGTTGATGATACTGATTTGAAAATAAAAGAGCAGTTTGCAGAGATATTGAATAACCCGTCAAAATATCCATTATTTACCTCAAATGATGATAATATGACATTTAAGTGGTATGATATAGAGGGGAATCGTTACTTGCTGTTTTATCAGTTAGCTAATTCTGATTATTATAGAATAGGGAATACTTATTATAATTTAATCAAGAAGTATAATGATCCACGTATTTCTGTTATTGCCGAGCGTACGAAAGAGGCGGTAACCGCTAATCCAGATAATATAGAATTTGATGTTATGGAATACGGTGGTGTGGATTGTAATGATAGTTATGATAATATCTATGCTGCTCGTGATAAAGCTTCCATTTATAATCGAACTTATTATTGTACTCCTACTGGAGAACCAATGATATTGTTGGGTTATTCTGAACTTTGTTTTAATATTGCAGAAGCAATTAATAGAGGATGGATACAGGGAGATGCTGAGGAACAGTATGAAAAAGGAATCCGTGCTTCTATGCAATTTTATGGAATCAGTGAATCTGTTATTTCAGAATATTTACATAGTTCAGTTGTGGCTTATGGTGGGCAATTGGAACAGATTCTTAATCAAAAATATATTGCATTTTTTAATAATTCTGGTTGGGAACCATTCTATAATATTCGTCGCACTGGGATTCCTGTTTTAAATATTGGCGATAATATGAATAATCCGAGTGGAAAGATTCCTGTAAGGTGGAGATATCCACAGACAGAATATCAGACCAATGAAGCGAATGTTCAGGAAGCTATTAAAAGACAATTTGATGGTACGGATGGTGTTGATAACCTGATGTGGCTTCTACAATAAAAAATAATATATCTTCTCCTTGTTTTTTAGCATGGCTGCAAGGAGAAGATATTTACATAAAACAATAACGATATATGCAATGAAAAAGTGTATCTTAATTTTCTTTCTGGCTTTTACTTCTGGTTTGTTGCAATTAGAAGCTCAATCGGTTATTTCTTGGAATGATGCTCGGAAATATGCTGCTGAAGAACGACCATGGATTTGGTGGTTCTGGTTAGGGAATATTGTTTCAGAGGAACTGATAAATCAACATCTGACAGCTTATTCAAAGGCTGGATATGGTGGTGTAGTTGTTATATCTTCTTATGGAGTGAAAGGATATGAAGATAAACAAATAACCTATCGCAGTCCAGAATGGTATAAGATGATTCGGTATACATTGAAGAGAGCTTCGCAGCTCAATATGAAGGTAGATATGGCTTTATCGTCAGCATGGCCTTTTGGAGGTAAGCAAGTGAAAAAAGTGGATGGAGCAAAGTTCCTAAAACGTTTGGATAGCTTTGGAGCTAGCGAAAGCATTAGACAGAAAGTGATAGAAGATACAACGGATGAATATGTTATTTCCATATCAGCATTTTCTGATAAGGGAGAGTATTTGGACTTGACTTCTAAAGTAAATGGTAATGGAGTACTTTCCTCTTCTTTGCCTGAAGGTAAATGGGTGATAGAAGTAGTCATCGGTGGTTTTACCAACCAAATGGTAAAACGCTCATCACCAGGAGGAGAAGGACTTGTAATTGACCATTTTGATGAGCAATCCTTGCAGAATTATCTTGCGGACTTTGAAAAAGATTTGGGAAATATAGAAGGTGTTCGTGCTTTATTCAATGATTCATATGAAGTATATGGAGCTGATTATACTTCAACCTTTATCACAGAGTTTGAGAAAAGACGTGGTTATTCTCCAAAGCCTTATTTCTCTTTATTATTGAAAAATGAAAATAATGAATTGACAGAGCGTTTTCTTTGTGATTATCGTACTACGATAGCTGACCTTATATTGGATAATTTTTTAAAGAGTTGGACAAACTGGAGTAA
>OHDS01000949.1_pt1 | contig 12766 bp, 9 predicted proteins | sample 1567031 | NCBI WGS metagenome assembly OHDS01 (sample SAMEA3879503, study PRJEB24766) | human gut metagenome | biome: human-associated habitat; feature: feces | place: USA | collected 1985/1987
GCCAATCGTATTACCCAACGTGGCGAAGAGTACACACATCACCGGACTGAGCCCTACCTTTACCAGTGCTATCATCACCAGTTCCGAACTGAACGGAACGATGCTTCCTGCCAGTAAGGCGGAGATAAATAAACCGAGATAGCCCCAGTCTATCAGGAGTTGAACCAATGAGTCTACAAAAGCATCCATACGTTAAATCCGAATAAGAGTATAAGCCCAGCAAGGGCACAAATGAAAAACACATTAGAAGCCCGACTGTTCGTCAGTACCACGAAATGTCCTGTCAGGATGCTGACGCCTATCAGCAGCAAGGGCAGGAGGTGAAACGTTTGTGCCGGTTGCAACAGGATATAGACGAAGATGCAGAACGTCAGGAAAATAAGGAAATGCAGATAACTGCGGGTACGTATCTTATCTTCGTAACCTGCCACCAGGCAGTGAACGGAGCTTACTATGAACAACAGGAACGAATAGCCCAATGTAGCGATTTCCCATAATGGGAAGTTCCATAAAGTAATGGGATGGAACGTCACCAGTTCGATGAATGGCTGATAGAATAATTCTATTTCACCATAGAAGTAGGCATGTCCAAACAGGAACCAATAGGGGAGCGTCCAGCCGATCAGACCTCCGAAAAAGCTCTTAGGAGTGAGTGCCTGGAAACTGTATGCACCGATCCAGAAAATGGGAATGAACAATGTCAGTTGCGGGAAGAACAGACTGCCCGCCCCGATAAACAGGAACGAGTAGAATAGGATGCCCGCCGGATGTGGATGTTGATAGCCCTTGAACAGGAAGAACAAAGATATCAGAAATGCTGTCGAGGCAATGTCTCCGGCATATAATTGGTGCATGGCAGGACAGACAGATATCAGCAGGAAGTAAATGGCTGTCTGCACGGATGCCCGCATACGGATAATGGCGAAGGTGTTGTTCAGCTCTATCAGGAAGTAACCGATTATACCGTAAAGCAGAAAGCTTAGGGGCGCACTTGCCCATGTCGGAATCCAATCGTTGTAGATGGTTTCCCACAATGGGTAATTGCTTTTCATCACTGGAATCTCGGGTAATAAGATGGAAGTCAGTACCCAGCAGAACAGTGATAGAAAGACAGCAGCGGGGAGGGTGAAGCGCCCCGCTGTAATCCGGTTCTGTAATCGTTTACTTCGTATCATTATAATAAAGGTGATGGGGTGATTAGAGATCGAACCCGATGTCGCGGCGGAAATACTTCTTGTCGAAGTGGATCATATCCGCTACTTTATAACTTTTGGCAAGGGCTTCCTCCTTGGTTTCACCATACGAACATACGGCAATCACGCGTCCGCCGTTCGTTACCACTTGTCCGTTTTTCATTGCGGTTCCGGCATGGAAGAGGATGCTGTCCGTGGCTGCTTCAAACCCGGTCATCACTTTGCCCTTTTCGTAAGCTTCGGGGTATCCACCGCTGACAAGCATGACACAGGCGGCTGTCCGTGGGTCCATCACCAATGTCTTGGTGTCGAGGTTGACATCGCGTACACCTTCCAGAAGTTCTACAAAGTCGCTTTGTATACGCAACATGACGCTTTCTGTTTCCGGATCGCCCATACGGACGTTGTATTCTATCACCATTGGTTCACCTTTCACACGGATCAGGCCGAGGAAGATGAAGCCTTTGTAAAGGATGTTTTCTTCCTGCAATCCGCGGATGGTAGGTTCGATGATGCGGGTACGTACCTTTTCCATAAATACCTCATCGGCAAAGGGAACAGGAGTTACACTTCCCATGCCACCGGTATTCAGGCCTTTATCGCCTTCACCGATGCGTTTGTAATCTTTGGCAACAGGCAAAACCTTATAGTTCTTACTGTCTGTCAGCACAAATACGGAGCACTCTATACCGCTGAGGAATTCTTCGATAACAACTGTGGCGCTGGCCTGGCCAAACATACCGCCCAGCATTTCTTCCAGTTCCCGCTTGGCTTCTTCCAGTGTAGGGAGAATGAGCACACCTTTTCCGGCGCATAGACCGTCGGCTTTCAGCACGTAGGGAGCTTCGAGGGTTTCGAGGAAAGCAAGGCCTTCGTCCAGATTAGCAGCAGTGATGCTTTTGTAACGGGCGGTGGGAATACCGTGACGTTCCATGAAGCCTTTGGCGAACTCTTTGCTGCCTTCCAGTTGCGCACCTTTAGCTGTAGGGCCGATGATGGCAATATGTTGGGTGGAGGCATCTCCGGTAAAGCTGTCGTAGATACCTTCTACCAGCGGATCTTCGGGACCTACCACGATCATGTCTATCTTTTGTTCTAAAGCGAAGGCTTTCAAGGCAGGGAAATCGGTTGCCTTGATGGATACGTTCTCACCTACCGCACTGGTGCCGGCATTACCGGGGGCGATAAAAAGTTTCTCTACTTTCGGGCTTTGGGCTATTTTCCATGCCAGGGCATGCTCGCGGCCACCACTTCCTAATAATAATACTTTCATGGTTTCATTTACAATTTACAATTTACAAAGTACAATTAAAGTACAATTAACAATTTACATTTCTTTCTCTTCTTCTGTGCTTTACCATTTTACTCATGCACTAAATTGTACATTGTAAATGGTAAATTGTACATCAAAGATGTTCTTCAAAATAACGGGTTATCTTTTCATGCAGATGTACCCGGTCACGTCCCCTGACATTGTGCTTATGTGTGGGATAGATAAACAGGTCCGGATATGTGCGTGCATCCACACAAGCCTTTATGAACGAAAGTGTATGTTGAGGTACACAAGTATCGTCATGATCATCATGGATCAATAGCAGATGTCCTTTCAGATTGCCGGCAAGGTTTTTCAGGTTGCACTCTTTGTACCCTTCCGGATTACTCTGTGGGGTATCCATATAGCGTTCTCCGTACATGATTTCATAATATCCCCAGTCGATGACCGGACCACCTGCAACGCCTACCTTGAATATCTCGGGATAGCGGAGCAGCAATGCCGTAGTCATGTGACCACCGAAACTCCAGCCGTGCACACCGATGCGGTTGCCATCTACATAAGGCAGACTTTTCAGGAATTCTACACCTTTCACTTGGTCTTTTCCTTCTTCAATGCCAAGATGTCGGAAAGTAGCATTTTCAAATTCCAGTCCGCGGTTGTCACTTCCACGGTTGTCGAGGCTGAACATGATATAACCTTTGTTGGCCATGTAGATATCCCAGCCACGTGCACCGTTCTGCCAACCGCCGGTGACCATTTGGGCGTGCGGTCCACCGTATACATAGACAATGGTGGGGTATTTCTTGTTCGGATCAAAGTCCGCAGGTTTTATGAGGCGATAATAAAGATCAGTCACACCGTCGGCAGCTTTGATGGTGCCTACTTCGATGCTTGGCATGGTGAAGTCCTTGAATGGATCTTCTGCTGTCAGCAGATTGATGCTTTTCCCGTTTTGTGTGGCGATGAGGTTGATGCTGCGTGGCACTTCAGGGCTGGAATAGGTATCTATGAGGTAACTGCCGCTTGCACTCAGTGTGCCGTGGTGTATACCTTCCGGTGTGCCTAGCGGGCTACGTTTGCCTGTTGCTATGCTTACTTTGAAGAGGTTGCTTTGCAACGGGGAATATTCCGTGGAAGCTATGATGATTTCTTTCTTTCCACTGTTGAAGCCAAGCACATCTTGCACAAGCCAGTTGCCGGAAGTCAGTTGCTTGACCAGCTTACCGTCTGTGCCATAGAGGTACAGGTGGTTGAAGCCGTCGCGTTGGCTTTGGTAGATAAACTTGCTGTTGTCCCACGGCAGGAATACGATGGGGTGCTGGGGTTCTACGTATTTGGGATGTGTCTCTTCAAAAAGAGTTCCTATCAGTTCGCCTGTTTCTACGCTGTACTGGCATAGCTTGGCATGGTTCTGATCACGGTTCAGTTCTATGAGATAAAGGCTTTTGGCATCCGGTGCCCAACTTATATTGGTGAAGTAACGGTCGGTAGGATCACCTGCATTCAGATAAATTGTCTTCTGCGTTTCGGGATTGTAGATGCCTACAGTTACTTTGTGGCTCGTCATACCTGCCATCGGGTAACGTACATTGTTCAATTCGCCCACCCGTGCGGTGATGTCCACTAACGGATATTGTGTTACCATACTTTCATCCATGCGGTAGAAAGCGAGTAAGTCACCTTTCGGACTCCAGTAAGTTCCTTTGCTGATGCCGAACTCGTTACGGTGTACGCTTTGTCCGCATACGATCCCTTCCGGTTCGTTGGTTACGGCGCGATCGTTAACATAAAGATTATTATTCAGAGTGTAAGCAATATGGCCGCTTACGGTATTATAATCCTCATTGGCTGCCTTTTCTGGCAAGGCTTGTTTGCTGATGATCTTATCCGCTTTCCAGTCGTAAACGATATAATTACCGGGCAGAGTGATAAGCAACTGAGTCTTTTCAGCCCAAGGCAGGCTCACCTGATATAAATGACTCAGTTTACCCAGTTTTTCCTGTTCCAGTGCCTGGTTGATTCTCTCACGCGTCAGGAGTAGGGTTTCCTTTCCTGTTTTAGGGTTCACTGCAAACAAAGAGTCTATTTCGGGCTTGATGCACGTGTCTCCCCACCATTGCAGTCCGTACAGGCTTTTTGCAAAGCGATAGGTTTCTCCGCCGGGGATCAGGTCTTCCAGCGTCGGTTTCTTTAAATCTTGTGCCATAACGTTCGTTGTGAAGAGAGCGGATGATGCCAATAATACCACTCCCATCCATTTACTGATTATCTTCATGTTCATAGTCTTTTGTTAGTCATTCTCTTTTCTAAAACCTTTCACTTCTATTCTGCCCATTGGTGTACTTTTCACTTGTACAGCGGCACTCAGCTTGGCAAAGGCAGAGTATCTAACACCTCCTTTGTTTGAGGTGAAAATTTGGCACCTCAAACTGTCTCTCAGCAACTTACTCTCCCTCTTCCCGCTTTCTCGGTTTAAACTCCCTTTTCGGCTTGAACTCCCCGTTTCCTCCCGGACGACGTTCTCTGTCAAACGGTTTTCTTTCCCTGTCTCCATCCTTGCGGAATTCCCTTGGCTTGAATTCCCCTCTGGGCCTGTCTTCTCTCGAACCAAACTCCCGGGGTTTACTGTCTCTTGGTCTGAATTCCCTTGGCTTGTCATCTCTGGATCTGAATTCTCCTGGTTTGCGGGGTTCTCTCGGTCTGAATTCACGTGATTCTCTTGGTCTGAACTCCCGTCCTTCTTTCGGTTTGAAGCCTGATTCTTTAGAGTCTTCTCCCTCTTCACTTTCACCTTCCTGTTTCTTGAATTCCTTGTATTTACCGTCGAAAATCTCGTATTTACGGAATTCACATTCCAGTGCACCGTTGAACAGAGGTATTTTGGCAGTCGGTTTCAGTCCTATCTGGTCGAAGCACTCTTCACGATAAGAGAGCACCCATGCCGTGTTTCCGGTGAAAGCGTGTTTCAGACGCTCGCCTATCATCTGGTACAGTCCCAGCAGATTATTGGTAGAGATACGTTCCCCATAAGGCGGATTGGTGATAATCATGGACTTTTCCGCCGGCTGTTCAAACTGCTGGAAGGGCTGCAACTTCAAGACAATGTCTTTCGATACACCTGCTGCCTTGATGTTGTGCGTTGCTATTTCGTTGGCCTGCGGATTATTGTCGTATCCGTATATCTTATGTGTAAACTCACATTCCTGACTGTCGTCGTTGTAAATCGTATCGAATAAATCCTGGTCGAAATCATTCCACTTCTCAAAAGCAAATTCCTTACGGAATACTCCCGGAGCAATGTTACGTGCAATCAGTGCTGCCTCAATGGGGATGGTACCCGAACCACACATCGGATCAATCAAATCACATTCGCCTTTCCAGCCCGTCATGAGGATCATTCCGGCAGCCAGTACTTCGTTCAACGGAGCCTCTACCGCTTCCTGGCGATAACCGCGGCGGTGTAGTGACTCACCCGATGAGTCGAGCGAAAGCGTACACGTGGTTTGTGCAATGTGTATATTCAGCAGTACATCCGGGCGGTTGATTCGTACGGACGGACGTTTGTTGAATTTCTCGCGGAAATAATCTACAATGGCATCTTTTACTTTATAAGATACAAACTTAGAGTGACGGAATTCTTCGCTGAACACAACGGCATCTACAGCAAATGTTTTCTCCACATCCAGGATGTTTTCCCAGCTGATAGCTTTGATTTGTTCATAGACTTCATCAGCATTTTTGGCAGTGAAGTTCTTGATCGGTTTCAGGATACGGATTGCTGTGCGCAAGCAGAAGTTTGCCTTGTACATCATTTCCTTGTCTCCACTGAAAGACACCATGCGTCGGCCTATTTCTATGTCGTTTGCCCCTAATGCAGTCAGTTCTTGTGCTAATACTTCTTCCAGACCTTGAAAGGTCTTGGCAATCATTTGAAAGGATTCCATCTGTTTATTATTGATTTTACGATTTACAATTTTACGGTTGAAGCTGCTGTAACTTCTTCTGTATCTATTGTTTCTATTGATGATTACTATTCTCTTAATATCCCTTTTACGGAACACTTGTACTTCTCGGATGTAACGCTTGTGTCTCTCTTCCGAAACACTTGTGTTGCTCAGCCGGAACGCTTGTGTCCCTCAACCGGGGCGCTTGCTTGCTGACTTCCGGTTACTTTTTGGCTTTAGTCTGTACAATTCTTGCTCCGGCCGGAACGTCTTCCGTCACCCAGATATTACCACCTACCGTGGCACCCTGTCCGATAGTGATACGTCCTAAAATGGTGGCATTGGAATAGACGATTACATTGTCTTCCAGTATCGGGTGGCGTGGGATACCCTTGATCGGTTTACCGTCCGCATCCAATGGAAAGCTCTTGGCACCCAGAGTTACGCCTTGATACAACTTCACGTTATTTCCGATGACGCACGTCTCCCCAATTACCACACCCGTTCCGTGGTCTATGGTGAAGTGGCTGCCGATGGCGGCACCCGGGTGAATATCGATTCCTGTTTCGCTGTGGGCCATTTCAGTGATGATACGCGGAATAAGGGGCACACCGAGTTTCAGTAACTCATGCGCAATGCGGTAATTGCTGATGGCACGTATGGCGGGATAACAACTGATTACTTCTCCGAAACTGTGTGCTGCCGGATCTCCATTGTAGGCGGCTGCCACATCAGTGGCCAGCACACGGCGCATTCCCGGCAAATTGCTGATGAATTTAGCGGCAATCAGTGCCGCTTCTTCACGCTGAAGTTCAGTGCAGCAGGTACATTCTCCGTTTCCGGTGAAGCAAAGCCCTGCAAGTACCTGACCGGTCAGCAAGTCGAACAAGCGTTCGATGTTTACGCCGATGTGATATTTGATGGTGCGGCTGTTGACTGTGGAATTACCAAAATAACCGGGGAAGAGGATGGCACGTGATAGCTCTACAATATCTTGCAGTGCCCTAGCCGAAGGCAATGGAGTGCCGTCCGTGTGCTGATGAAACAGTCCTTTGTAAGATGAGCTTTCCGATAGTTCATCGACTGCCTGTGTCAAAATGTGAGTAAAGTTCAATGGACTCATTGGGATATCCTTTTTATAATAAGGTGGGTACAAAGGTAACTATTCTCAGCGAAAATCCCTCATTTATAGTATGAAAATCCCACAAATATGGTATTTCCTATGAACCGTTAACCCTCTATCTTTGTCATTTAGAAAGAAGAGTATAAATTAAAACCCAATATGTTATGAAAAAGATAGCAAAACAGCTCACGGATCTGGTGGGCAACACTCCCCTGATGGAGCTGAGTAATTACAATAAATCAAAAGGGCTGAAAGCCCGTCTGATCGTGAAACTGGAGTCATTTAATCCTGCCGGAAGCGTGAAAGATCGCGTGGCACTGGCAATGATTGAAGATGCCGAGACTTCCGGTTTGCTGAAACCCGGAGCGACAATCATAGAACCTACCAGTGGAAACACCGGAATAGGACTTGCATTTGTGGCTGCTTCAAAAGGTTATAAGTTGATTCTCACCATGCCCGATACCATGAGCGTTGAGCGTCGCAACTTACTGAAAGCCTTGGGTGCCGAATTGGTGCTTACGCCCGGTGCCAATGGTATGAAAGGGGCTATTGCCCGTGCTGAAGAACTGAAAGCGGCTACACCCGGTGCGGTGATTCTTCAGCAGTTTGACAACCCCGCAAATCCTGCCATGCACGAACGTACTACAGGACAGGAGATCTGGCGGGATACGGAAGGTCATATTGATATTTTTGTTGCTGGTGTAGGGACTGGCGGAACGGTAAGTGGAGTAGGCGCCGCCTTGAAAAAACATAATCCGGCTGTAAAGGTGGTAGCGGTAGAACCGACCGACTCTCCTGTACTTTCAGGAGGTGCTCCGGGAGCACATAAGATACAAGGTATCGGTGCCGGTTTTGTTCCTAAGAACTACAATCCGGCAGTAGTGGATGAAATATTGCAGGTAACAAATGACGATGCTATCCGTACAGGACGCGAGTTGGCGCAGAAAGAAGGCCTGCTGGTAGGTATATCTTCCGGGGCGGCAGTCAGTGCAGCCACTCGTCTGGCACTTCTTCCGGAGAATGAGGGGAAAACTATTGTTGCATTATTGCCGGATACAGGCGAACGGTATCTTTCAACGTTGCTATATGCATTTGATGAATACCCGCTGTAGAATATTAGGGCTACACCCTTTCACCAAAAGGGTGTAGCTATTTGCAGTAAAGGGTGTAGCTATCCGGGGGAAAGGGTGTAGCCATCTTGAAATGGGTTTGTAACTACTCTGAGGTGACCTCGCTGGGTCGCAGTCCGAAGGATCTGCAAGTCATTTTGTCTATTTTTACTTCCCAAACCTTTACGTTGCGCACGGCAGGTTCACTGTATTTAAATTCATCGCTTGTATATTGCCGCATGATTATATCAAGTGCCTCTCTTTTTTCATCTATATCTTCGATGAAACGGACGTTTCCGTGGCATATCACGCTGCGCGACTTCATGCTGTAACTGCATGCCACCTGCCGGTGCATATACACCAACTCGTGTCCTTCGCAGAAGGTGATGCAGACATGAGGATGTTTTTCTGCCATCGTTACTTTGCTGCCTTCGGGACCGGAGTGCAGATAGATAATTCCGTCCCGGTAAGCAAAGTTCATGGGGACTACGTAAGGGTTGCCTTCCAGATCGGTGATGCCCACCGTGCAGTAAGGACATTTGCGAATGATTGCTTCAATTTCTGTCAGTTCGGTGATTGCAATTGTCTTCATAGGGCTGAATGGGTGTTTTATTCGGTGCAAAGGTAATCATTTTATTGACAAACCCCAGTCGTCTGTTGAAGAAGCGTGCGAAAAGTCCTACGATCAATGCGGCAATGATTGTACCTTCGCGTACACCTTCTATGCTTCCTGCTATCATCAGAGAGGCTGCACAGGCAAGGAGTGCCAGTGTAGTATCAAAGCCGATCTTGGTAATTCCGAATTCTTTTCCTGTACGCAAAGTGATGGCTTTCACAAAGGCTTCTCCGGATAGCATCACTACATTGGCAATTACCTCCATACTTACTCCCAGGCCAAGTATCGCACAGCCAGCTATCAGTGATAGAATCTGCGAGGCATAGCCCGCAGGAGTGAATCCTCCCAATAATGCCATCGAGCAATCTATGAAGAAACTGAAGAGTATTGCTACGGGAATTTGTAAAAACTGCTCTTTTCTGAAGTCCCTTTTCAGAAGCCATATTTGTCCGGCTATCAGCGCAGCATTCAGCAGAAGTGTGAACTGTCCCAGTGTGACGGGAAAATTTAAACTCAGTGTGTAAGGAAGGCTCGATATAGGTGAGGAGCCCAGATTTGCTTTAATAATTAAACTAATACCAAACGCATTTACAAATAAGCCCGCAATGAAAAACAGATACCGGGCTGTTAATTCTCTTTTTGCCATATTACAATCTTTTTTTCTTAAGCTCATCACTGTACGGTTTTGAGGGAAAGTTGACGAGTTAACAAGTTGACAAGGGGACAAGGTTCCATGCGGCATAGAAGCATTGCGCAGCCCCTTGTTCCCTTGTCAACTCGTTAACTCGTTTCCTTCCTTTCTAATACGTATATATCCAATCTTTGATGAGCAAATAACCAAAATTATTAACCGCTGCAAAGTTACGGCTTCTATTGCCTGTCTCACGGTTCAAAAATCGAAGCGAATTGTTCAAAAAGTGGGATTATTTTGTTCATAAGCTCCTTTAAAACTATATTTGTACTTCAAAAATAGAACTTTATGAGTGAGGAATACCTGTTTCATACCCGGAAGAAATCCGATTTGTTTTCTTATCCTTATCGGATGGAGAGAGGGGAATTGCTATTTTGTCTGCAAGGAGGGGTACAGCTTTACATTAACCAGCAGAAGTATGCTTTAGCTGCCGGAAGTGTAATACTTGTTTTCCCCGAACAGATTACGTTTTATAAAGATGCTACAGATGACCTTGAACTGGCTGTTTTTGCTTTTTCCGCTCAGTTCCGACATGAGATTTTCTATTCGTTGCCTTCGGATAAGGTATCCTTCATGCGTGAGCATAATTATAGTTCATTCCGAGACGAAGAGTGGGATGGGATATGTAATCATTATCTTAAACTTCTGCAACAGAAATCTGTGGACAGTGATAATATATATCAACGTGAGCTGGTGATTTACTGTTGTCGGATGCTGTTTTATGAGATCTGTAATCAGTCGGAGCGTCTTTACCGGCAAACGAAGCCGAATCATTTGCGTTGGCGGTTGAAGGATCGCTTTATTGCGTTAGTGATAGAGTCGTTCAGGGAACAGCGTTCGGTGGATTATTATGCGGATAAGCTTTGTGTCACTACGCGGCATCTGAGTAAGACGATTCAACAAACGGTGGGATGCACAGCGAAAGAATGGATAGACGATTACGTGATACTTGAGCTTAAAGTGACACTTCACTCTACAGCACTTTCCATACAGGAGATAGCTAATCAGTTTAATTTCCCTGATCAATCCTATCTGGGGAGATACTTCAAGCATCATACAGGAATGTCGCCCACGGCTTACAGGGAGAATTATGGTGCATAGGAGAACGAAAATTTAGGCACGGATTACGCGGATTACACGGATTTCTTTTATTAATCAACAATCCTTGATCCGTGTAATCCGCGTAATCCGCGCCTTTTATTCTACCAGCGCAAAGTCCAACTGTTTCTTTTCCAGATTGGCCCGTGCTACCTTAATTGTAATTGCATCGCCCAAACTGTAGGTACGGTGCTTACGGCGCCCACGCAGACAGTAGTTCTTCTCATCGAACTCGTAATAGTCATCGCCAAGATCGCGGATAGGTATCATACCTTCGCATTTATTTTCGTTCAGTTCAACGTACAGTCCCCATTCCGTAACACCGGAAATTACACCATCGAACACTTGTCCCAGACGCTCCGTCATAAATTCTACTTGCTTGTATTTGATGGAAGCACGTTCAGCGTTGGCTGCAATTTGTTCCATATTGCTGGAGTGGTCGCAGAGGTCTTCATATTTAGTTTCGGAAACACTGCGCCCGCCATTCAGGTATTTAGTAAGCAAGCGGTGTACCATCATGTCCGGGAAACGGCGGATGGGTGAGGTGAAATGTGTATAGTATTCGAATGCCAATCCATAATGTCCAATGTTGTGCGTGGAATAACGTGCTTTCTGCATGGCACGGATGGATACGGTTTCAATAAGATTCTCTTCCTTCTTGCCTTGAATATCGTCCAACAGATGATTGATGGATTTGGAAACATCTGTCTTGGTCCCACCGGTACGTATCTTGTAGCCGAAGCGGGCGATGAATTGTGCCAGGTTATCCAGTTTCTCCGGGTCTGGAAGGTCGTGGATACGGTAAGGGAATACCTTGGCCTTCTTGTTTTTCGGTACGCGACCGATTTTTTCTGCTACGGTGCGGTTGGCAAGCAACATGAATTCTTCCACCAACTTGTTGGCATCTTTGGAAATTTTGAAGTAGACGCTGATAGGTTTCCCTTTTTCGTCTATCTCAAATTTCACTTCATAACGGTCGAAGTTGATGGCTCCGGCTACGAAACGCTTTTGACGCAGTGCCTTGGCAATGGTATCCAGCATAAGGATTTCTTCTTTGAAGTCTCCTTCTTTCGTTTCAATTATTTGCTGTGCTTCCTCGTAAGTAAAGCGGCGGTCGGACTTGATTACTGTATGTACTACGCGTGAGTCTTTCACATCTCCCTTTTCGTTGATGTTGAAGATAACGGAGTACGCCAGCTTTTCTTCGTCGGGACGCAGGGAGCAGATGAAGTTGCAAAGACGTTCGGGAAGCATCGGGATGGTACGGTCTACAAGATACACGGATGTAGCGCGTTTTTCGGCTTCCTTGTCGATGATGCTGCCTTCGGTTACGTAATGGGTAACGTCTGCGATGTGTACACCTACTTCCCACAAGCCATCTTTCAGTTTGCGGATGGAGAGAGCATCATCAAAGTCTTTGGCATCCTTCGGGTCGATGGTGAAGGTAGTCACATTTCGGAAGTCCTCGCGTTTGGCAATTTCTTCATCGGATATTTCAACGGGGATTTTGTCCGCAGCTTTTTCTACAGAAGAGGGGTAGACATAAGGCAGTCCGAATTCGGCAAGGATGGCGTGCATCTCTGTGGTGTTGTCACCCGCTTTGCCCAGGATGTCGATGACTTGCCCGATGGGGTTTTTCGCCTTGTCGGGCCATTCTATTACTTTCACGATGGCTTTGTCTCCCGTCTTTCCGCCTTTCAGCTTTTCTTTGGGGAT
>OHDS01000962.1_pt1 | contig 12661 bp, 7 predicted proteins | sample 1567031 | NCBI WGS metagenome assembly OHDS01 (sample SAMEA3879503, study PRJEB24766) | human gut metagenome | biome: human-associated habitat; feature: feces | place: USA | collected 1985/1987
TCCCCGCCGCTGCCGCTTCCGCCGCCCTGTGTATTCATCCCTTCATTTCCTGCCGCGGCATCAGAAGCAAACATACCTGCCGTGTCCGCTGTTTCTTTCTTATCCGCCCTGTCCTGCGGTTCCGGCTTCTCTTCCGCTGCCTTTTCATTAATTTCTTCATCAGGCATTTCCACAGGTTCAGCAGCATCATTGATTTTTGCTTCAGATGATTTCGCCGTCGGCTCCTTTCTCCCTTTGCTGCCTCCCCCGCCCCGGTTTCCGCCGCCCGCATCAAGCGATACCTGCAATATTTCTCCACGAAGCGGAACTTCCATGTACTTCACGCCAAACAGTCCCAGCATGACGGCGGCAAATAAATGAACAAGGACAGCAGCGGCAATACCAACCGCATACCTCTGCCGATCATTCATCCGTCTTCCCCCTGCTCCGTTGCTAACCCAAACTTCGTAATACCGGATGCTTTAAACTGATCGAGAACGTGGATGACCTTGTCATAAGCCGCTTCTTTCTCCCCACGTATGACGACGGAATAATTCTCATCGGCGCCGCTTCTTTTCTTCACTTCCGCCACAATCGTATCCAAAGGCATTTTCTTATCATCCAGCCAGTAGCTGCCGTCTTTTTTTACAGTGACGAGGCTGCTGCCCTTATGCACGACCTCCGCATTCTGATCTGTGGGAAGCGCGATAGAAATAGTACGCACTTCTGTCATATACATCGTACTGATGATGAAAAATGCAAGCAGCAGAAATATAAGGTCAAGCATGGGGCTAATCATCAGTTCCGGCATTTTATCCGCCTGCCTCTGTCTTCTCCTCATAATGCCCCCTCACTTCCCGGACAGTCCGGAGATAAGCGCATCTGCCACCGCATCCAGATCAAGCATCGCCTTTTTATACCTCGCGTTCAGATACGCATGTACCAGCATGCCCGCAATCGCAATAACCAATCCGAAAATAGTCGTAATCAGCGCTTCGGCCAATCCGGCGGTAACACCGGCCGTATTCTGCAGCTGTCCCGTCATGGAAGAAAAAGTTCCCATCATTCCGGTAATCGTCCCTAAAAGCCCAAGCATAGGAGAAAGCCCGATGATAACCCCTAAATAATCAAGATGGGCCGACAGCTGATTCAGGTAACGATCCGTCTTTTCATAGGTAACAGATTCAAGTGATTGACCAAGGCTGTCCTTTTCAGACAAAATATCCTTTGCCAGTTTTGCAGCGCTGCCTGATTCCTTTTCTGCCAGCCCTGCCGCTTCAGAAACTTTCCCCCGTGTCATTTCCTTACAGAACATCATCACAAATTTCGTGTCGGAGATTGCCTGATGATAATACACATACCGCTCCACCGCCAGAAATATAACTGCCAGTGAACAAAACAGCAAAGGCCACATACACAGGCCTCCGCGGACAAAATATCCTACTGCCGAATCAAAAATCCCCATCGTGTTCCCTCTTCCTTTCTTCCCGGCACTCTGCCGTCCATAAAAATTACACTTATCATAAAAAAAGCACAGCCAAACTGAAATGAGAAAATTTTTTCCCATCTCCCATCCGGCTCATGCCTCGCGAGTCTTTTGATGATGAAATCAAACGGCACCCTGGCTCGGTTCATTGTCTGCCTGCCCCTCTGTGAAAGGACCACAGCAGGCCGACTTCCCTTACAGTTGCGAGACATCTCCGGCTTTTCACCGGATTCCCCGTTATTAGATTCCGTTATCTTGTTTTTTAATTATTAGCTAATTGAATTCTATCATAGAATTTTTACATATTCAATTTTATTTTGTAACTTTTTGTGGATTTATTTAACCCCCATCCAATGTTATTGATTCTTAAAAAAATGCAAAAAGAGTATCCCGGGGAAGCAATCCCGCCGGATACTCTTTTATCGTTCTGTCATTATTTCATATTTGCTTTTACAGCATCTGTCAGATCGATACCGCCATAAATGACATCTCTCGCATTGATGACCATATCTACGCCTTTATCTTTAGCCGCTTTCTCCACAGCCGCCCGGAATTTTGCCTGGATGGGAGCCATGACTTCATTTTCCTTTTGTGCCAGCTGCTGGTTCAGTTTCTGTCCGAGTGCCTGTTTATCCTTATCTGACATATTTTTAGATTGTTCATTGAACTGATTCTGTAATTTCTGCTGTTCAGAAACCACAGTCTTCCCTGCCTGCATAAAAGCCGGCGTGGAAGACAGGACATCCTCCACATTGACATAACCGGACGCTGCGTCAGCCTGCGCCATCATTCCAAGAGAAGCAGCTGCCATCATCATAGAAATAAGAATCTTTTTCATATGTAAACCTCTTTTCCAAAATAAAATACACGTCTCTTTCACTCTTTATTTCTTCCAGAGCTTTTCCATAATTGTCGGATACACCGCATTTAAATGCCCCTGGATCTGGTTCAGGATCGCCACAACGAGCGGCGCATCAAAATGATCAAGCCCCGCAGGGATGCAGCAGGTCAGCAGCACGTTGCCGGCTTCATCCACACTGTATTTCAGCATACGGTACTGGTCATTCAACGCATTCATCTCTTCACAAACGGTCGCCTTTTTCTCTTTTGTTACAATCGCTGCCGCCACCTGTACCTGGATGATCGTGTAAACACTGTCATCAAACAAAATCATGAAAGGAAGGTTCTGTCCGGCTACAGGAAGGTTACTGCGGAAAGCCTGGGAATGCACGTCATCCTTAAAATCCTGAATACCGAACCCGCTGATTTTCGCATCTTCCAGATGCTTCTTAAACAAAGCTACCTTTTCAATCCCTACCTTCACTTCCGGCACTGCTGTTTCCGCTTTTACCGTATTCTTATTCTCCGCCATTTTGTACACTCCATTTCTCTGGTCACGCCAGAACTCAAACAATAATTCTGTGATATCCCTGTACACTTTTTCTTTTTCTTTTTCTTTCAAAGGAAGATTCCAGTCATTTGCCATATGGGCTTTAAAACGCAATAATTTGATTTCTTTCAGTAAATTCAGATATAACTGTTTGCTGACAGGAACAACATTGCCTTTTACCGCTTCCACCCGTTTAATCTCATCCTTTAGTTTGATCATGAATGATCTCTCCGATTTTTAAATACATTTGCTGATTATTTACTATCCTGCCGGCATTTGGGATAAATAAAAATCTGCGGGACAAGCCAGACAGTTACCGAATGTACAAGTATCTACTGCCCCCTATCCTGCAGGTCATTAGAAAATTGAAAACAAGCGGTATCCGACTGGGGACTCTCACCCTTCACGGCTGTAAAACAGTTCCGGATTCCCACCGGATTCTCCACACAAGCCTTTCGACTTTGTCTTCTCTCTGAAATTGTTCTAAACAAAAGTTGTTCAGATATTATTATATTATCATAAGACATATGCTATTTGCAAATTATTTTTACTTTTTCTTTTCCTCTTGTGGTAATTTTATTTTCATTATTTTTAAATTTTCTTTTATCTTGGATACCAAGAGACGATAAATCCCTGCCATATCTCCGACGATTTTTTGTCTGCCGGTAAAGTGTCACCCATGTCAAAACGTCATCCGGAAGGCCAGCAAAGAATCCATTACCATCACACTCAAGCCGGTAAGACGTCATCCGTAGCGTCGGTGAAGGATCTATTACCGTGATGAGGAAGCCGGTAAGGCGTCATCAGAATAATAGATTCTTCACTTAGTGTCATGTTACCGTTTACCTGCTTTCTCACACAGCATTCTTGCCTCCGTTCTAATGACGGGGTACGGAAGTCGTCATAATGACAGAAAACGTTAAGCGTCATAATGACGAGAGACGAAAGACGTCATCCTGAACGCAAGCGAAGGATCTATTACTGTGATGAAGAAAAAGATAAACTGAAAAGGACTGCCGTCCCATACCCGGAAAGGCGGTCCTTTCGTTTCTTCTTATTCAGTTCTCATAGCAAAGTTTTGTTCCATTCCCCTTTCGAAAGCGTTCATCATCCTTAGAAGCTGAAGCGAATGCCTGCGTCTATTCTCCACTTGCTGGAAACATCAGCCCCGAAGTTTCTCGTGTAGGTTCCGTACAGATAGGTGTTCCTGTTCACCAGCCAGCTTCCTCCTACTTCTACGTCTACCCAGCTGTCTTTCAGGTCTACTTCTGTCCCGCTCGTCGGTTCGTTTTCCGCACTGAAGATGCTCTTCACTTTTCCTCCGAATTCATGGGCCAGCGCTATCTTCGCAAACAGGTTGCTTCTTTCTGTCTCTTTTCCTATCCCCAGTCCGATTCTCCCTATCACGCTGTTTATTCCGTCCTGGTGGATGTGCATTTTCTTCCCCCCTGCATAGTCGCTTACGGCGTCATAGTCTTTTCCTCCTAAGTGCCCTGCGGTGAGTTCAATGCTCGGGTCTATGTAGAAGCCATTTTCTTTCTTCATCCGCTTCCCGTATTCCATGCTCAGCGACAGGCCGTTTGTCCTGTACTTCCCTTCCAGGCGGTGGTTCATTTCGTTGTATACGGTGTAGTCGTTCTTGATGTGGCTTCCTTTCAGGATGACGTCTATGTACTGCCCGTCTTCTTTCTGCATGGTTCCGTACAGGGCAAGGCTTGCCAGCTTCCCTTTTCCTGTCCCGTTTGCATAGGTGTCCTTCCCTGTTCCGTAGTCCAGGGCCGCCCCAATGGTCCAGTTTCCTTTTTTCTTGTCGTAACCTACCTGGGCTATGTCATAGGTTTGTTTGAGGTAGGTATTCTGTTTGTCCATCTTGTTCTTTCCGCCCAGGTATCTGGCCCAGATGCCGTTTTCTTCTTTGCCCAGTCTTATGTCTCCCATTCTTCTCTGCAGGTCGTTGTTGTTTCCTCTCCACAGAAGGACGGCAGAGGTCATGGCTGTTTTGGCGCCTTTCATCATCTGGGTTTCTTTGCTTCCATAAATAATGGGAGGCTTCGGCTTGGGGTTCGGGTTGGGATTGGGATTCGGTTTAGGATTCGGATTCGGATTTGGGTTTGGGTTTGGATTCGGATTATCTTCTGTTGCCGGGGTATAGAGGTACTGGCCTTGTCCTGTTCCCGCTTTATAGGTCATGGTTTCCAGTCTCTTTGTTGCTGATTGGGCTGTAAGGCCTTCTGCAATTTCTACCGTCCCTGCCAGGTTCTTTTCTCCGTTTTTGTAGGCTTCGTAGTACAGTTTTCCTGCCAGTGCGTTCAGTGTCTCGCTCACCAGATTCTTGTCGGCCGCTTTGCCCGAAGAGGTATTCAGCCCAGTATTGTCTGTACGAAGAGTAATACCACTTCCCGCTGCCGCTTTCCGAACAATAAAATCGCCGCCCTTTATCTTGGAAGGATGTAATTTATCATGTTGATAGAGCACTTTCACATATCCGGAATAATTTTCTACCGTAATGGGCTTTTCATTTTCCTGGAAAATCACACCGGCCTGATCTGCACTCTTACCTCCTACAATAGAACGCAGTTTGCTGCCCGTAAAGGAATGAGAAACACCACGCCACTGCTCTGACGGTACCATGGTTCCCCAGACCTCATTATGCCAGGAAGCGCCATTTTGCAGATACATGGATAATCCTGTACGTTCACGAATGTCTTTCTTATCCGGTTCGTTTTTATTGTGTTCTTTAAAATCATCCAAAACGACACCATGCAGGACAGAGTCAGATGTTGTCAAACCCAAATTGATAACTGTCGGTCTGGAACCGCTGATATTGGCACTTTCTTCTCGGTCTATAATGCCGATGTTCCCATACACTTTTGTTGTACGGTTTCCTGCTCCAATCATTTCTCCCGCTTGATTGAGTTTGGCATTCATGTTAATAATCCCTTCTTCCGCATTAAGAGCAAAATGGGATATATTTTTATGCTTTTCTGTCCGGATCGTCCCACCGCCGCCGATGGTAATTGTCGAACGTGCGCCGGCATGTATGCCTGTTCCGTCAGTGGAAATATTGGCATCTCCACTGATGGTGATACTGCTGCCCGGCTGATCCTTGTCATAATTTAAACCTGAGAAAATACCATTGACAAAATAATGGTTCAGGAAAGAAGCATCTTTTAACGCCTCCTGCCCCGGTACTTTTACTTCCATATTAACATTACCATTGATCACTACACGTCCATGATGGACAGTGGCAATCCCATTGGTAAAAGTCGGTTCCGCCTCTCCGGTTGCATCAGGTTCCTTGTAATATTTATTTGTGACATGAATATCGACATCACCATTAACAGTGACAGTTTTTCCCGGAGAAGAACCGGAAATAATACCAAACGTATCTTTGCCGCTGGCTTTGGACTTCAGCTGGTCAACATTGAGTATTAATTTTTTTGCGGTAATATTAACATCATGAACCTTTTTATAATTATTATCAGCTTTATATCCACGTCCGCAATAACTCTGTATCCCATACTGATCCTTGGAATTCAGGGTAAGCGTCATCCCCGGCGCATTGACAGTGATTTTATCTTTTTCACCAGTAATAGATTTCACATTCAATATACTGTCTTTCGTAAAATCATACGTCTTTGTATCACTGTGCCAGACTTTATATTTAACAAAATCACTTGATGACGCAAAAGCAAATTGACCATTAATAACACCTTTATTAAATACCGTTCCGGTCTGTCCTTCCGGAGGAGGAGTCGGATCAACTGCCGGAGTATAAATGTACTGGCCCTGCCCGTCCGCATCTTTGTAGGTTATTTTCCCTTCTCTGCTCGCGGACGGTGCTGTCAGCCCTTCGGCAATCTCTACTTTTCCGGTAAGATTTCTTTCTCCATCTTTATAGGCACTATAGTACAGTTTGCTTGCCAGTTTGTTCAGTGTAGCGCTCACAAGGTTTTTATCCGCTGCTTTTGTGGATGAAGTATTGAGACCTTTGTTATCTGTACGGAGAGTAATATGCGAGCCTTCACCGGCATGTTTTACCACAAAATCTCCCCCGATAATATTTCCATCAGAGCTGTGGTCATAATATACCATTTCATATCCGTTATAATTTTCAACCGTAATAGGCTTGTTTTCTTTTTGATGGATGATTCCCCGCTCTGCTTCCGAAGCTCCGCCAATCAATTTTCTTACCTTGCTCCCCGTATAAAGATATGAATCTTTATTCTCTCTTTTCTGCACTGCTGCAGCACGCTCCGTGCCAATCCATCGGTTTTCCCATAGGCCACCGTTCTTCAAATAAATATCTATACCTGACTGATGCGGATTATTTCCATTTTCAGCAAATTCATTCAGCACGCCGCCAGTCAGTTTAGATTTACTTGTAGTGAGTGCAATAGAAACAAGAGAAGCATGGTTCCCCGGATTGGGGTCCCAGCCGTAGTTTTTGTTGATAACACCAAGATTACCATAAACTTCTACATCTTCCGTACCCGGCTCATTTCCATTAGTACCGGTATTCATAAATACCGAACCTTCTTCAGCAAGCATTGCATATGTTTCGGATGTCTTAATTTCATGGGTTTTGATCTTTCCGCCGCGAACCGTAATAAATCCATCCTTGTTTGCCTGAAGAGCAACTCCGGTAACGTCCATATCTACATTGCCGTTAACTGTAAATTTCGAGTCTCCATGGCTTCCATCACCCGTTTTTCCGCCATAACCGGCATAAATCCCGCTCATATAATAATGGGCGACATCTGCCCCTAAAGACGCCCCTCTGGTGGCAGGCACAGCATTTCTTAGCGTCAGTTTCAGATTTCCGTTAACTGTCACCTGTCCTCCATCCAACAAGTATATCCCTGTCACATTATTATTTTCTTTTCCATTTGCAACACCGGAGCCGGAGACATCAACAACCACATCTTCATTCCATGTCTCCTTCTTATCATCTCCCACATAATATCCTATTGTTTTTCCCTGTCCATGTTTAGTAATAGTCTTTGGAAGCTTTGGATCAACTGCCGGGGTATAGAGGTACTGCCCCTGTCCTGTCTCTTTTTTATAGGTGATGTCCTCTACTCTCATGCTGGCAGACTGCGCAGTGAGACCTTCGGCAATTTCTACTTTCCCTGTCAGGTTATTCTCACCTTTTGCATAGGCTTCGTAGTATAGCTTGTTTGCCAATTTGTTCAAGGTACCGCTTACCAGATTCTTATCCTCCGCTTTGGTGGATGAAGTATTCAAACCGGTATTATCCGTCCTTAAGGTAATGCCGGAATTGGCTGCTGCTTTGGCAATCTTGAAATCGCCGCCCTTCATCGCGAAGCCTTCGTTCGGATTTGTCGGCACCGTAGCGTCATGTTCATAAATTACGGTCGTATGCCCTCTGTAATTCTTTACGTGGATATCATGCGCATCCTGCTGATAAATAGTACCTGCTCCGGATACGGCATCCCCCCCCTGCAAGAATTCTACGTGGCTACCCAATGTATTGGCGGATGCTCCGCCGCCTGCAGAAGAGGAATTATTCCTGTTTTCCCAAACCGCACCGTTTTTCAAGGTCACATAATTTTCACCAATTCCTCTCCATGTAGTACCGCTTACAAGACCTGTAAGTTTAGACTCTTTATTCGTAAGTGAAACCCCGGTTCTGGCATGCTGCGTAGAAATAATATTGCCCTTGATTTCCACAATATTATTTTCATCCAATGGTTTGGCCATATTTCCTTCAGCACCGGATGATTCTAAGGTGCTATTGACCAATACTTCCGCTGCTTCCCGTTTCTTATCGTCAGACCATGATTCCGCCATGATGGAATCAGACGCATCAGTCACAATTCTGCCGCTTCCGATAGATATTTGTCCTTCCGTAGTACGGATAACACGAGATGTATCATTGCCTTTATTTTCCAGATCGACACGGCCTTTGATATCAATCTTGGCAGTCCCATTAACTTCCGCTTTAGCTTCAATTAACGGATAATGCTCAAACTTTCCTGTTGTCCGTATCTTTAAAGTGTCTTCCGCTGTATTTTTATTTTCAATGACCAGTTTGGCCTTTCCGCTTCCGAAATATCCGGCTCCCATACTGGTCTGCCCATGCACGACGATTCCTCTTTGTTCCAAACCGTCTTCTGCAGATATATCTATCCCCTTTGTATTTTTAATAGTAAGCGTTCCACTGTGCATCAAAATACCATGCGGGAATTTTACCTGGGTTCCTTTAAGGGCGATCAGCTTCAACGCATGATGATTCATATCAATCACGCCTTGTCCGTCCCCGGTCCACATAATAGGCGCAAATCCTTTGTTCATGTGCACTTCTGTAGAAGAATCAGTTCCCTCTATAGTAAGAACCACATCTTTATTGAATAAATAATTCCTGTCGCCTGAAGTAACCCCTTTACTCTTCCAATACTCAACAAACCGTCCGCCTTTCAGAACCCCCTCAACAATTTGATGATTCAGTTCATTGATGGTACCTGTATCGGGGGATTTCACATATCCCTGTCCGTTTTCTTTCTTGAACAGGAGGTCTTTCATTTTTATTGTCTGGGATGATGCCGTCAGACCTTCGGCAATCGCCGCTTCCCCTCTCAGATCTTTCTCGTCTCTTGTATATGCTTCATAATAGAGTTTCCCCGCCAGGGTATTCAGTACTTCATATACCTGGTCTTCATTGTCCGTATTGATGTTGTTTCTGTCTGTGACCATGGTGATCCATGAGTTTTCAGTCGCATTGGCGATATGGGTGTCTCCTGCCTTGTAGTCTTCTGCCTTTGTTCCTGCATTCTCATGCGCATAGATCAGTTTCATGTTCCCCGCATAGGTCTCGATACGGATCGTGTTTTCGTCTTTCTGGAATATGACTCCCGCTTCTTCTTTGCTCTTCCCTCCCTGAAGGTAGTATACTTTGCTTCCTTTGAATCCTTCCGGTGTCATTCCATAGGCTTCATTGATCCAGGTCGCACCGTTCTTCATAAACAAGCTCAGTTGTCCTTCGAATCCGTCCGCATTGTTCTGTTTGGTGTGGGTGTCAACGGCCAGACCTCTCCACAGGGAATCTCCTGTCCCCAGTCCAAGGTATATCTGGCTGTATTTCTGCGGTTCGGCCGGATTTACAGCTCCGTTAAGAACTCCCACATTCCCTTCGATTGTTACTTTCTTTGTGCCTGCTTCTGTTTCTTCTTCATCTACATTGAAGTCTATTTTGCCGCCTTCCACCGCCATCGCGTAGTGCTCCGCTCCACTATTGTTCTCGATGGAAACGGTGCCACCCCCTTTGACAACGACGGTTGAGCCGCCTCCATTGGCCAGGATGCCGGTTCCTTTTACTTTCAGATCCACATCGCCGTCAACGGTGATATGACCGCCTTTCTGGATTGTATAGTCGGATCCCGCATAGAGCCCCGATGTGCTGTAACGGGCATAGGCGCCTCCCGAATTTGCTGTGTTTTCCACGCCCCATGTACCGTCTTCTCCTTTAATGCTCAGATTTCCATGGATATTCAGGCTGGCATTTCCTGCCACGTAGGCGCCCAATGCATAGCCTTTGCCTTTTGACTGTATGGTCACATCTCCGGTGATATCCGTTTTGTAGGCGTTCTGTTTATTTCCGTTTTTAAGGTGGATGCCTTCGGAACGGCCGCTCTTATTTTCCGCTTTCACCACCAGTTCTTTAGCCGTTATGCTGAGATTGTCTTTGGAATTCTGCTGCACGGTGGAAATGGTGCCATCTCGATCACCGGCAGAGGTAAGTGACAATTTTTTCCCTTCCGCTTTAATGACCACCGGCTTTTCACTGCTGACCATCGGCTGTCCGTCAGTCAGCTGCAGGGCGGTATCTTCTTGAAAGAGGTAGGTTCCGTCTGCCTGGCGTATATTCTTTTCTGTATAGTATTTGTCTTTGCCCTCATCTCCTGTAATCGGACTCAATTCGGCCGGCGGCTGGGCGGTAATTTTTACATCTTCACTTTTTACAGTGCCCTGTCCCTTCTCCTTAGTAAAGGTAATATTTCCAAATCCGAGTTCCGCTGATGAAGCCGTTAATCCTTCTGCTATGACCGCTTTCCCTTTCAGATTACGCTCATCCGTAACATAGCTGGAATAATATACCTTTCCCGCAAGAGAATTCAGTGCCTGGGAAACTTTTTCCTTATTTCCCATATCCAGACCATTGTTATTCGTAATAACGGTCAGAAAAGAATTCTGTCCTGCTTTGTCAACAACAAAATCTCCGGCGGTATAATCTTCGATTTTTGTTCCGTCATTCTGATGATCATATATCAGTTTTGCATTTCCCCGGAAATCATCGATTTCTATCTTACGCTTATCTTTCTGGATAATAACTCCGCCATCAGTATTTAAACGCGTTAAATGACTGTCTCCGACATCTATTCTCCCGTTTTTATCTCTGCCGGTTCCATATTTTTCATGTTCCCATGTCGCGCCGTTTTTTAATGCAAGAAATCCTTTGCTTCCTGTCAGCACCCACTCGTTATACGGCCATGTGTGCAAATCTGTTGTAAATAACCCTTTCAATACAGATTGAGAATTTCCAAGCCCGATAAAAACACTCGAATTCTGTTTTGATCGTATGTCCCCCAGAACTTGTACATTTCTTTCGGAATGGGCTACCGTAACATTCCCTTCAGTGTCCACACCTGCGTTCATGTAAAATTTACTCTTAGCATTGACAGAAACCGCTGCTTCGCCTTTGGAGTCAATTTTCCCTCCGCCGACAGCCGCCTCACCCCTATCAACAACTATACCAGAAGGCGCTTCTATATCGACGTCTCCGTCTACGGTGAGACGAGCCGCTCCGGGAGTGCTTTGAAGATAGATTCCTTTTCCCTCAGACCGTATCTTAACCGCATGGTCAGCACTTCCTCCATTTCTAATCCATAAATTGGAATTAGCTGCTTCATCATCAGACCGTTCCGCAAACAAGTATATGCCATAATCAACACCGCTGACAGACAAACTTCCCAGATTTTTCATCGTCAGATTGCCGCTACGCACAAATAACCCGGCGGATCCTCTGCCACCCCATTGGAAAGATCCTCCGATTCTATGTAAATCACCTTTCCCTGCACGCAGGGACAAATCATGCCCATTCATGTTGACAGTTCCGGTTTTGCTGCTTCCCCAGACCAAAGCGCCAAAAGCATAAAGTTGATCCATAATACCCGGATCTGTCTTATGAAAAACAAGACTTCCCTTGCTCAATTCGGTTGATATAATGGTATTTTTGTTAAACGTATAATCAGAACCGTTTCGGATGCCTTTTCCTGACCAAAAATCCTGCTCTGCTTTCGCACCATCCCAATCAGCTTCAGCAATCTGATGATCCTTATATTCTTCGCCCGATGTTTCCGCATTTATCTGGGAAGGCAAGATAAACAATCCCGACAAGAGACTCAGGAGCACTGCTCTCTTTAAATGACACGGCCAAGTTTTACTTATTCTGGATCTCATTATTTCTCCTCTTTTCTGTACATACTGAAAATAAAACATAAACATGCATAACATACTTACAGCAGATCATTCATATAATCGAAAACACAAAACCGCTTTCATGATTGGCAACACAATTCCGACAAAACACATTCCATATCATCTTTTATAAACAGAGAGGAGGTCTGCCGATAACAAACCGGCAGGCCTTCTGTTTTCCTAATATTGATATTATTTTGCTTTCCTGTCTATTTACAAAAGATTATTCTGTCCATATCAGAAGCTGAAGCGGATGCCTGCGTCTATTCTCCACTTGCTGGAAACATCAGCCCCGAAGTTTCTCGTGT
>OHDS01000991.1_pt1 | contig 12370 bp, 12 predicted proteins | sample 1567031 | NCBI WGS metagenome assembly OHDS01 (sample SAMEA3879503, study PRJEB24766) | human gut metagenome | biome: human-associated habitat; feature: feces | place: USA | collected 1985/1987
AGCTGATGAGCAGGAGAGTATGGTTGATCTCTATCTTGAAAAAGGTACTATGTATGTACTTGAAGACAATAATGTAAAAGCTGAATGTGTTGTCACAGATGAGGGTAACGGAATACTTGAAATCAAGAATATTGCAGTTGATCCGAAGTTTCAGGGGAAAGGCTATGGCAAAGCACTGATTGATTTTCTTGCCAACAATTATGCAGATGAATATTCTGTTTTGCAGGTTGGAACAGGCGACAGTCCATTGACGATACCATTTTATGAAAGATGTGGATTTGTACGTTCTCATAATGTTCCGAATTTCTTTACTGACAATTATGACCACCCAATTTATGAGGGCGGTGTACAGTTAATAGATATGGTGTATTTACAAAGGCATATATAAAGGGAATCTCTAAATTCCAATTTTACAGTCAGACAAAGTATAGTGAAATTGAACAAACGATATATGATATTTTCTACATCAGATTCAAGCCAAAGTCATTGACAATGATGGCAAAATAATGTAAAATATACTTGGCTGAACCGCTGCGGATAACCGCAATGGTTCTGAACCTACAATCGCATAGCGCTACATCCCCAGAAAGAGCCGCGCCCTTCGCTAAGGCAAAGTTCGGATGCAAGACACATTTCGAGCATGAATTTATACTCCACTTTGAGTATATGATTCATGCTCTTTTTGTTTTTCCGGGTCTTTCATCTTCAAAGATTAAGTTGGTGGTCTATGCGAAAATCCCATATCAAGGGAATTCCGACCGGAGCCTGCTCCGGTAAAAAGCAGCCGGAATCGGCTAATAAGTTCGGGGTCAAGGGGTATCCCCTTGCGCCAACCATTGACGGAAAGCTCGCTTTCTGTCAATGGTGTAACGGCGTATGAAACTATCGACTTCCGATAGTGCGTTGAAAGGAGCGTTTTTATGCCAGTTGGTATTACTACGAATGTGAATTGCGGTCTAGGTAAGAGTAAGTCCAAGGGGCAGCCGGGGAATCTTGTGCATAATCGCAGAGAATTCGATCCTTACAACATTGATCCAAATCTTGCAGTGAATAACATTCTTTTCGCGAATCGCAGCTTGAAAGAAACCTATGAGGTTGCTTTCGGTGATTCAATTGACGAGCACAATTCCAAGCAGAAGAGGAAAGACAGAATTTCATATACCAGAGATAATTATTTCAAATATTCGTTCGGAGCTGATCCAAATTCTGTGGAGGCTAACGCTGTGCTTATGTCCAATAAACGCGGTAAAAATTCGGTGAAGTCCTTTAATGAAATGGTTGTTCAGATTGGCGATTGCAAGGAGTTCGGTAATTTCATGAGGGACGAGTATGACAACTTTATAGACAAGAACGGGAACAAGGTAAAGTGGGATAAATCGAGCAGAAACTACTACGATGTTGACGTAAATGTTGTGTCAAACAGCAAGACTCTGATTGCTAATCCGAAGGCTGAAAAAGCACGTGATATGCTTGAAATTTACTACAAGGGTGGTCGTTACAACAAGGTTGGAAATGGTGTAAATTCACGCCTTGAAAAGGTCAGCGCTCCTGATATTAAAGCCGATTTCGAGCTCCCGTCTTTCGAGAAACGCAATCCTAATTTTGCAGTAGCCTGCTCGGTTATGCACAATGACGAGTGGCACGGAACTCCGCACCTGCACATTGATTTCGTGCCGATTGGAGAGGGGTACAAGAAAGGACCGGAGAAGCAGTTGGGATTTGAAAGAGCGCTCGCCTGCATGGGTTACACTGATAGGATCACGGCATTTTATGAATGGCGTGACAAGGAACGTCAGATTCTGAAAGATATCTGCAACTGCTATGGAATTGAAACGAAAACTAAGGCACAGGAGCAGGCAGATTACAGAGGTGAAACTCTTCCGGTAGATGTGTATTCCAATGCCATGCGTGACGCTAAGGCTGACGCGGAAGTAATCAAGGAGAGTGCGAAAATAGCGGCGAAACACATCAGGAAAGAAGCCGAATTTCAGGCGGACAAAATGCGCACTCAGGCGCGTGAAGCCCTTGATACAGCCAATTCTAAGGCACGGGAAATTACAGCAGCTGCCGAGAACGAAGCGGAAATTCTGCGCTCTGAAAACAAGCAACTTACGGAAAAGAATGACACGTTACGAGAAGATAATGAAAGTTACAGCAAGAAAAATGAAGATCTCGGAAAGCAAATTACGCTGAAGTCTGGATTGATTGCGATTCCGAAAAAGTCCTTGCTGGGATTCAGAAAAAATGTTGTTGTGAACGCTGACGAGGTGGAGCAACTTAACGAAATCCATAGTACGATTTCAAGACTTTCAAACAACACACTGACCTCTGACGAGGACAGAAAAGCCGCCGAATCCGAACGTCAGGAGGCTGAACAGCTCCGCCAGAATCAGGAGCAGCTTATTCAGCAGGAGGCTGAGCGCATAACCCGCGAAGCAGTCCGCAAATCCCAGAGGGAACGCAGGGAATACGAGAAAAAGCGGGAGGAGTGTGAGAAAATCAAGGCTGAATGCGAGAAGATAAAGAGAAATCTGGGGCGTATAATCAAGCATAGGTCGATTGAACTACTCAAAATGACTTTCCCGGAAATTGAGCAGGAGAAACTTGCGAGCAAGATCAAGAAGCTTGACGAAACCGCTCGGCAGGATTTCATGATGAATCCGGGCAATGAGGATAAACAGTATTGATTTTTCTGCTAATTCATGCTATACTTGTAGCAAATAAAGCATGAAATGAGGGTAAGGAATGATTTCCACGGCGCTTGCATTGCTTAAAACAGATGAACAGCGAAACGTATTATCCGAGTTTTACCAGAAATACAAGAATCGCTTTTATGCAATAGCATATTATGTAGGAAGTAATTGGAAAAGACTTGGAAAATCAACTAATAAATCAGCAGTTATATATTTTATTGTTATGTGTCTGGCATTTGCAACGAGATTTATTGGACGAATAATGATTGATGGTACGAAATTATATAATCTTGTTATTGTAAATTATACACATTATGTGGCAGCAGCATGTATATTTATGCTATTTTCAATTATCTTTTCTAAAGCGAAAATGCTAAAAATTGTACAATTGGTTGATGGTATAAGTTTTGAAATTTATCTTTGCCACTATATGTTTATTGTGGGACCAGTATCAGTAATGTATATTACGGGGAATTGGATAATTAACAGCATTATTGTGGTGTGTATTGCGTTATTATTTGCAGTAATATTACATAAATTATCGAAAGGGATAAGAAAAATCTTAAGGGTTCATAGCACTTAAGATGTGTTTTTGAAAAATAAACTTATAAATAAAGAAAATACCGCATAGATATATTGGTTCTAATAAAACTGTTTATTAAAATATATATCAGGTGTTACTACATTGACGTGAATGGCGGTTTGCTTCCTACGGGGAGTTCTAGTGCGTGGAAAGCATGATGCCAAGACAGAAAAATAACCGCCTTAGCCTAGAAAGTTAAGCGGTTATTTTTATAACTTATTAATATCAGGCGAACCGTCATCGGTAGCACCTTTCTTTATTAATATACTAACATTTGGTATATTTTATGTCAACAAATAAAAAAATAAAGGAGAGGTGAATACACACTATGGATCAAGAAAAATTAAGAATCACATTGCAGATAGGTGAAACAATAGCAGTAGAATTTAAAAGATGCAGCAACCGAATAGAAAATGATGTATATCAAAGTGTATGCTCCTTTCTGAATCGTTTTGGTGGAGATATTTACCTTGGAGTAGAAGACGATGGGACTGTTTGTGGAGTTCCTGAAAATGCAGCAGGAGATATGGTAAAGAATTTTATAAAGATTATCAGTAATCCCAATATGTTTACTCCAACCATATATCTATCACCGGAAATTATAAAGTATGAAGGGAAAACGATCATTCATATTCATATACCAATCAGCGCAGAAGTACACAGTTTCAAAAAGGAAGTTTATGACAGAGTAGACGATGCAGATGTAAAAGTTACTGCAACAGCTCAACTTGCAATGATGTATATTAGAAAATAGAATAGGTTTACAGAGAAACAGATTTATCCTTATATTTCACTGGAAGATTTTAGATTAGATTTATTGCCACGAATTAGAAAAATGGCAACAAATAATATAGAAGGTTTGCATAGTTGGGAAAGTATGAGTGATGAGGAATTATTGAGAAGTGCGGGATTATATGGAAAGGACAGAGCAACAGGAGAAAGTGGATATAATCTGGCAGCAGTTATGTTATTGGGAAAAGATGATCTGATCATGGATATTTGCCCAGCTTATGAAACGGATGCGTTGGTAAGAAGAGTTAATGTGGATCGCTATGATGACCGGGAGATCATAAGAACAAACTTAATAGAAAGTTACGATCAATTAATGGAATTTGGAAGAAAACATTTGTCTGATAAATTTTTTATAGAAGGGGTGGAATGAAAAAATCTGAGGAATATTATAACCAGGGAAATGATTGCAAACACATTGATTCATAGGGAATTTACGAGTTCATATACAGCTAAATTTGTAATAGAAAAAGATAGGATGTATACAGAAAATGCGAATCGGTCATCAGGAGATGGAATTATTACACCGGATAACATGGAACCAAATCAAAATAATCCGATCATTGCTTCATTTTTTAGAAATATAGGATGGTCAGATCGATTAGGTTCAGGAGTGAGAAATATATTTAAATATTCGAAATATTATTCAGGAGAAGAACCAGAATTTGTAGAAGGGGATGTATTTAGGATTATTGTGCCATTAAATGAAGATTATTCCTATGATAATGTAAAAAACGGCGATAAAAAGATTTCAAAAAAGACAATACAAAATTATAAAAAAATACTTGAATTTATGGAAGAGGGTAAAGAATATACGATTCAGGATTTTTGTAATTTGTTAAATTTAAAACCCTTCAGAACGAAAGAGTTATTAAAAGCTTTGACACAAGATATAGAACAAATAGGCAATAATAAAAATCGAAAATACAGATTAAAATAAAAAGGCTATGGGGAGGAAACCTACAAATGCAATCAGCATATATTCACTTATATCTGATCATGATCAACGTTATAACATTTGCATTGTATGGACTAGACAAATGGAGAGCGATGACAAGACAGTGGAGAGTCAGAGAGAAAAAATTGATCATACTTGCACTGATCGGAGGCTCCATTGGAGCAATGATCGGTATGACAGTATTTCATCATAAGACAAGAAAATGGTATTTTAGATTAGGGATACCTTTGATTTTGGGCATTCAGGTGTCGTTGGTACTTTGTTTTTATGATATGATATAAGTAAGCAAAGAAGAATCCCCAAAGCAAAGGAAGATTAGAGATATGAAGCAAAACAAATGGAAGCATTTAAAATTTGAAAAATATATTTTTGTGTTATTATTGGCAATCGAGCTTATTATGTCATTTACTTTTTTAGGATTCTTTCTTTGATCTCACAGTGGATACATGCTTTCTTAGTGTTCACTGTTATGGGAGCCTGTTTTCCACAACTTGGCTATACTGGAATGTCAACATTTCATATGGGGATCAATGATGCACTTATTGCACTATGTTGTCTTTTCTGGGTAGAGGTGGCATATAAGATTTATCACAAGGAACGCATTCAAAAATACAAGGATGCGGTAAATCAATCTTTGGATGATCCATATCTGTCTTCTAAGATAGTCGCTATATCATCAGGGATCAGTTTTTTGATCATTTGTATAGCGATATTTTCTACTGGATATTTTGCAAATCGGTCTACATATATGTTGAAACAGCACAGAGTTCATGTAACAAAGACAATTGAGATTGATCTGCTACATTTACAGGTACAGTTTTTGATCGCAATGCTTGCATTGGATTTTATCTTAATATTGACGATGCTTATGATCTACCAATATATGAAGTATCGGGAATATCAAGGGGAGATTGATTTTCTTACTGGAGTAATGGGAAGAAGACTGTTTTTGCAGCATTGCCAAAATATTCAAAACGATCAGAGGATTCATGGCCATCAAGGATGGTTTTTATTCTTGGATGTGGATTGGTTTAAGCAGATCAATGATAAACTGGGACATATGGCAGGAGATGAAACCTTAAAGAAATTTGCGATGTTTTTAAAAGAACAATTTGAGCCATATGGAGCAGTCGGAAGAGTTGGTGGAGATGAGTTTGCTGTGATGATCGAAGAAGAGATGAGCCAGGAAGTGTTAGAAAAGGAACTGGAACAATTCTTTCAAAACATCTCAGGAATTCAGAAGGAAGTTACAGTAAGCTGCAGTATTGGAGTATATCGTTTTACATATCCAAAAACAATCAAGGAACTTCTGACAAAGACCGATGAGATCTTATATGAAGCAAAAGCAAATGGAAGAGGCTGTTTTGTTATTAGATAAAGTCTAAGAAGGTGGTAACGGTGGTGTTGGCAATGAACAATATGAAATTACCAGTAGGCATCGATCAATTTGATAAACTGATAAAATCTGGTTTCTACTACGTAGACAAAACCAGATTGATCGAGCAGCTTTTACAAAACTGGGGAGAAGTAAATCTATTTACACGTCCTCGGCGTTTTGGAAAGACTTTGAATATGAGTATGCTGAAATCCTTTTTTGAGATAGGAACAGATAAAACACTGTTTGATCAATTGTATATTGCTGCAAATAAAGAATTATGTGAAGAATATATGGGGCAATATCCAGTAATCTTTCTTTCGCTAAAAGGTGTTGATGGATTGAATTTTGAAGAAGCCAAAAGCATGCTAAAGATTACGATCCGTACGGAAGCACAGAGACATTACGAGTTGAAGAAGAGTGGAAAAGTTACATTAAAGAAGAAAGCCAAGAAAGGAACATACAAGATCCGGATCACGGCAGCAAAAACATCGAAGTATCAGAAAGCGGTGAAATATGTGACGGTTAAGGTAAAATAAATCAACAAAGAATTATGCAAAGGTATTGATTGAAAATTTTAAAGTATGTTATAATTACCTAATTACTAATTGTTCGATTAGTAATTAGGTAATTAGTAATTAGTCAATTAGCAAAAAGGATGATGGTATGAGATTTGTTGGAAGAGATCGTGAACTTAAGAAGTTAAATGAATTGTATCAAGAGGAAGAATTTCAGTTTGTTGTTATCTATGGAAGACGGCGGGTTGGAAAAACGATGTTGATCAATGAATTTTTGAAAAAGAAAAGATCCGCATATTATATGGCAGTTGAAGGTACATCCAAAGAAAATCTGTCAAGTATTTCAAAAGTGTTATTAGCTGAAAAAAATGAAGAATTTTATATGCCAGAATTCCCAGATTTTGAAAGCTTGCTTTCATATATCGATCATTTATGTAAGAATACAGATGATCAAGAACGTCTTGTGATAGCAATTGATGAATTCCCATACCTTGCAGGATCTTATCCTGCGATTTCTTCAATGTTACAAAGTCATATTGATCAATGTTGGAAAGATTCCAATTTGTTTTTGATTCTGTGTGGATCTTCTATGAGTTTTATGGAAGAGCAGGTGTTAGGGTATAAAAGTCCCTTATATGGAAGAAGAACGGCCCAGTTTAAACTACATCCTTTCACTTATTTTGAAGCCAGACAGATGCTTTCAGGTTTTAAAGCAGAAGAACAGGCAGTTTTATACGGTGTGACAGGGGGGATTCCAGAGTATTTATCAAGGATTCATAATGATTGGTCAATGGATGATAATATTAAGAAATTATTTTTTGATGAAAGCGGACGTTTATTTGATGAACCAGGGAATCTTTTAAAACAGGAACTTCAAGATCCATCAAGCTATCATTCAATCATAACAGCGATTGCAGGAGGTGCAAGCAGGTTAAATGAAATTGCAACGAAAACAGGACTTGCAAGCAGTGGATGCAGCGCACAGATTCAGTCTTTGATAACGTTAGGAATCATTAAGAAAGAAACACCATTGACCGAAGGTATCAAAAGTAGAAAAACATTATATACCTTAGAAGATTTTATGTTTTTATTCTGGTATCGATTTGTCAGACCGAATTTAAGCGGTATTATGAGAGGAATCGGGGAGACAATCTATGAGGTATCTGTAAAACCTCAGATCAGTCATTTTATGGGATATATTTTCGAAGAAATCTGCAAACAATATTTATATCTTCCACAGATCTATATGATACTTCCATTTCCAACAGGTGAATTTGGACGATGGTGGGGAAATAATCCAAAGAAGAAACGACAAGAAGAGATTGACCTAATGGCGGAGAACGGCTCAGAAGCGATCTTTGGAGAATGCAAGTGGAGAAATGAGCCAGCAGATGTGGATATATTGGAGACATTACAGGAAAGAAGTGGATTGTTTCATTATCAAAAACAAAGTTATATGATATTTTCAAAATCAGGTTTTACGGAAAAATTAAAGTTGCGTGAGCAGGAAGAGGAAAATGTCAGACTGATATCATTCGAAGATATGAATCAGTTGTAAAAAATATGGAGACAGTTTCAGATTTTGAAAACAGTCTCCATATTTTTATTTCATGTGTAACATACAATTGTTGAAAAATATTAAAAAGTTGGTTACAATCTACAACAAATCCCCCTGCCAAACATCCTTAACCTTCATCTCATGCGCAATCCTATTCAAAACTTTCCGCTTATAAACACTCCACTCAGGAGCAATCAACAAATCTCTCGGTCCATCTCCAGTTAATCGATGAATCACGATCTCAGGACTCAGATTCTCAATACATTTCAAAATCAGATCAACATAAGACTCCAAAGTAAACACATCAAAGGGATGTTCCTCATAATGATCAGCCAGATCCGTATTCTTCAAAATATGCAGCATAGAAAATTTAACCCCATGAATCGGAAGGTGATTCAGATAACGAACTGACTCAAGCATCATATCATCCGTTTCACCAGGAAGCCCAAGAATCAGGTGAACAACAGTCAATACACCGATCTTATGAAGATTCATAACTGCTTCATCAAAACAAGACAAAGGGTACCCACGCCGGATAAAAGAAGCGGTCTCTTCATGAATCGTCTGCAGACCAAGTTCCACAAACACAGGTTTGATCTTATTTAATTGATTTAAAAGTTCCAAAACCTCGGCAGGCAGGCAATCCGGTCTGGTACCGATTGCAAGAGCAATGATTCGCGGATCATTGACCGCTTCCATATACAAAGCTTCCAGTTTTTCAATCGGACCATAAGTATTCGTAAAAGCCTGAAAATAAGCAATATACTTTCCATTCTCGATCTTTCTAGAAACCATCTCAATTCCAGCGGTGATCTGATCTGTCACAGACAAAGCAGCTGAAGAAGCAAAATCCCCGGAACCGCCCTCACTGCAAAAGATACAACCACCAGTTCCAAGTGTTCCATCTCTGTTTGGACAGGTAAAACCACCATCTAAGGATACTTTATAAATTTTCTCACCAAAATAATTCTTTAAAAAACTATCAAACGAATAATAACGTTTTCCATGCCAATTCATATGATCATAACTCCTAACTACAAGTTTGTTATCTACAAGATAGCACGAAAAATGTGGAAATTCCAGCGTTTTCAAGTCACAAAATGTTCATAACATTATCACGTACTATAAAATCTCAATCACAAAACTCAAAGTTTCATGTTCTCCAGACTCCAAGAATCGCACCCCTCTTTTATGTTCAAACACATCATCCTCATCACTGCAGGTAGAAGTTCCACTCCAAGGTTCCAAAGCAACAAAAGGTCCATCATTTGCACTAGACCATACACCCAGATAATCAAAATCAGGGAAAGTAACTAAGATACCATGACCGCTTTCCTTATGTTTTAATGCAACCGTGCGTGATTTCAACTGATCAAAGATCAAAGCATCCTTGTAAAATAAAGAATGTTTTACAGGAATCACAGTTTCATGATCAAGAACAGGAATACGATCGTTGTTATTGATCAAACCATCATCTGTAAGCTGTGCACAGGCAGCAGTTTCCGGTTGTTCAAATTCCACGATATAATCTTCAAAATTCTCCCCTTCATACACTGGACAGTTAAATGCAGGATGACCGCCAATACAGTAAGGCATAACGATGTCCCCATGATTGATCACCTTATGACTGACTTTCACTCCATGATCCGTTAATTCATAGATCATCTGGAGTTCAAAATCATAAGGATACTGTTCTTTTGTAGAATCATCCGCTTTCAAAGAATAAACAGCACAAGTTTCAGAAGAAGAAACCAAAGTAAATTCTAATTTTCTTGCAAGACCATGACGGCCAAAAGAACAAGTCTTAGAATTACCGATGGTTGCAGTTCCATTTCTTAAACATCCAACGATCGGAAATAAGACAGGTGCCTGTCCGCTCCAGAAGTCAGGGTTTCCCTGCCAGAGATATTCCGTACCAGAAGCATCTTTGATAGAAGTCAGTTCCCCACCAAGAGATTTTAAAGTGACAGATACATTTTCATTGCGTAAGATTGTATTGCTCATGAGATATCCTCCTAGATTTAATATAGTATGATTATACCATGAATTAACATCGAAAAACACTTGTGTTTCTTGAGAAAAGCAATAGTTAAAAGCATATTTTTTATAAAGAATCAGTAGAAATTTAAGAAGTGGTGTGATAATATGACTAAGTATGCGTAGAAATGTAAAATAATAGATAAAAATAGAAAAGAGGAAAAAGATTATGGCAAACAGTATTGAGCAGGAAATCGGCCGCAGAAGAACCTTTGCGATCATTTCCCATCCGGATGCCGGTAAGACAACGTTGACTGAGAAGTTCCTTTTATATGGAGGAGCGATCAATACAGCGGGGTCTGTGAAAGGAAAGGCAAACTCCAAACATGCAGTATCTGACTGGATGGAGATTGAAAAAGAAAGAGGTATCTCTGTCACTTCTTCTGTATTACAGTTTGAATACGAAGGAAAATGTATCAATATCCTTGATACACCAGGACATGAGGATTTCTCAGAAGATACGTATCGTACACTGATGGCAGCGGATTGTGCCGTCATGGTGATCGATGCTTCCAAGGGTGTGGAGCCACAGACGATCAAGTTATTTAAGGTCTGTGTTATGAGACATATCCCGATCTTTACATTTATCAATAAGATGGACCGTGAAGCTAAGGATACTTTCGATCTGTTAGACGATATCGAGAAAGTCTTAGGGATCGAGACATGTCCGATCAACTGGCCGATCGGATGTGGAAAAGAATTTAAGGGTGTATACGAGCGTGCATCAAGAAATATCTTACGATTCGAGGCAGTCTCCACAGGTGGTGCAAAAGAAGCAAAAGAAACGATCATTTCAGCAGATGATGATAATGCAGCAGATCTGATCGGAGCAGATTTCTATGAGAATCTGATGGAAGAAATTGAATTATTAGATGGTGCGGCAGCAGATCTTGATATGGAGAAAGTACATCAGGGAAAACTATCTCCTGTATTCTTTGGATCAGCACTTACAAACTTTGGTGTAGAACCATTCTTAGAGCATTTCCTGAAGATGACAAACAGACCACTTGCAAGAACATCCAAGGGAGAAGAAGTAGATCCTGTGGAAAATGGTTTTTCAGCGTTTGTCTTTAAGATTCAGGCAAATATGAACAAAAATCACCGTGACAGAATTGCATTTATGAGAATCTGTTCCGGTAAATTCGAAGCGAACATGGAAGTAAAACATGTACAGAGTAAGAAAAAGATGAGGCTTTCCCAGCCACAGCAGATCATGGCACAGGAACGTAAGATCGTAGAAGAGGCGTATGCAGGAGATATCATCGGAGTATTTGACCCGGGAATCTTCTCTATCGGAGACACTGTCTGCCTTCCAAAAGATGACTTTGAATATGAAGGAATCCCAACATTCGCACCAGAACATTTTGCAAGAGTCATCCAGTTAGATTCTATGAAGCGTAAGCAGTTTGTGAAAGGTGTAGAACAGATCGCACAGGAAGGTGCTATCCAGATCTTCCAGGAACATGAAGCAGGATTTGCAGAGATCATCGTCGGAGTTGTAGGAACACTTCAGTTTGATGTCTTAAAATACCGTCTGGAAAATGAATACAACTGCGAGATCCGTTTAGAACCATTGCCATATCAGGCAATCCGCTGGATCAAAGATCGAAACACGGATATGAACAAATTACGTGGTGTATCTGAAGTTAAGAAAGTCAAAGATATGCGAGGAAATCCACTGTTGTTATTTAAGAATGAATGGGGAATCCAGTTTGTACTTGATCGTAATGAGGGATTAGAGTTAGTTGAGTTCAGCAAAGAATAGTATAAATTGTATTGCTTTTTGGTAAGAAAAAGCATTGTAACTTGAGAATAAAGGTGATATATTATATTAGTATATTTCTTAAGTTATCAAAAAT
>OHDS01001003.1_pt1 | contig 12251 bp, 9 predicted proteins | sample 1567031 | NCBI WGS metagenome assembly OHDS01 (sample SAMEA3879503, study PRJEB24766) | human gut metagenome | biome: human-associated habitat; feature: feces | place: USA | collected 1985/1987
AACCTTGTTCCCTTGTCAACTTGTTAACTCGTCAACTTTCCCTCATAACCCTACAAAAAGAAATTATGCCTATATGTTTTGCTACAGGACAATCAATAGGATTGAAACTTTGTAATCTCTGTTTACGTAAAGGTTTACGTACCTTTTTGCTTTCTTTCCTTTTCCTTTTACATGCAATTCTCCTACTTTTGACCACATAAATCTGTTTAAAAACAATTCTAATATTATATTTATGGAAAGAAGCCTCTTTAAATTTGCTCTACTGGGAGTCATGCTCTTGATCAGTCATTCCTCTTTTTCACAAATAACGGAACGGGAACGTCCTGCGGAATGGAAACAATTAGTGAAAGGCGCTCGCTTTATGGATCGCTTTCTGCCGATGAAGGGAAATGTACTTTCCTCCGATACATGGGGTGCTGACTGTGTGCTTCCACGTTATGTAGATAATGGCATTGAAGACGGTATCTGGTCCTATTGGGGCGGAAATATCCGAAAAGGCGAAGATGGTAAATATCATCTATTTGTCTGTGGCTGGCTGGAATGTTCACCTAAAGGACACATGGAATGGCCTAACTCATACGTATTTCATACCGTAAGCGATAATCTGACAGGGCCTTTCAAGCCTGTTCGTATCATAGGTAAAGGGCATAATCCTGAAATGTTCCGTGCTAAAGATGGCCGGTATGTTGTCTATGTAATTGATGGACGTTATGTATCCGATGATCTGAATGGAAAATGGGAATATGGAAAGTTTGATTTCAATGCACGCGACCGCCGTATTATCGAAGGCCTGTCTAATCTTTCATTTGCCCAGCGTGAAGACAGCTCTTATGTGATGGTCTGTCGTGGTGGTGGTATCTGGGTTAGCAGAGATGGACTATCGGAATACAATCAATTGACCGACAAACGGGTTTATCCGGATGTGGACGGTCGGTTTGAAGATCCGGTAATCTGGCGCGATCATATTCAGTATCACCTGATTGTTAATGATTGGCTGGGACGTATTGCTTTCTATCTTCGTTCAAAGGATGGAGTGAACTGGGTGGTCGATCCGGGTGAAGCTTATATGCCGGGAATTGCTGTACATGCAGACGGACAGGCGGAAGACTGGTTCAAATATGAACGCCTTAAAGTATATCAGGATAAATACGGACGTGCCATTCAGGCTAATTTCGCGGTAATCGATACGCTTAAAAACGAAGATAAACCTTTTGATCACCATAGCTCAAAGAATATTAGTATTCCCTTGAATCCGGGATTGTTGCTTACCATATTGGACGAGAAACCTATCACCTCGGGCACAAAAACAATTCGTGTGAAGATACAAGCGGAAGAAGGCTTCAATCCCCAGACGGATATAGATGTGAATTCCTTGCGTTTCGGTGCTTCTGAAGAAGTGAATTATGGCAGAGGCTGTCAGGTATTGACCACAGAAAATGCGGGCAAGGATTTGATTGTAACTTTCAATGGCAAAGGAAATGGTATTACTAAAGATGAATTTGCCCCGAAGTTGATTGGAAAATACAAAGATGGAAGAATGCTTTACGGGTATGCGCGTTTGCCATACATTGATTATATAGAACCGATTCTTTCAGCTCGTGCCCCAGTCTTTACCAAATCCGGGAAGGGATTGGAATGTACAGTGGAAGTACAGAATTTCGGTCAGGTAGAATCGAAGAAAGCATTGGTGGAAGTAGGGTACAAAAAGGAAGGGAAAACAATAAAAGTAGCTTCCGGTATGGTTCCGGCATTGAAGCCTTATGAAAAAACAGATCTATTGCTTTCTGCTAAGGATAGGTTTGAGGAAGGAAAGGAATATGATTTGATAGTGACACTCTATTCCGGCAAAAAAGTATTGTCAACATTTAATCTGAAAAAGAAAGTATTGGAGTAATTTGAGAAAGCTATCTATTCCAATGATTTGATAAGGGGATAAATATTCCGCTTACAAGGTATTAACTTCCTGTCGACAAGGTCTCAACTTCTTGTCAACAGGAAGTTAACTTTTTGTATGCAAGGAATTGGTGCTTTGTAATTTGTTGATAGATAGAGTCTTTCTGCTTTGTTCAATCCTGATATAAAAGATTCTGTTCGTAAGCGGATGATTGAAATTATACCGTCAATATCTTTCGGAAACTTTCATTAAATTCCTATCTTTGCGAAAACCCGTATTATCTGAATGAGGTGAAATGATACTCGATGTTACTTCATTATGTAATTGATTTCTATAAAGAGTCAACAATAACAGGCGGGTAGTCGTTATTAGGTTATAGTTAAATTTCATTTTATGAAACATTTCGTTCTTTTTGCCTGCGTGGCTGTTGGTTTGATTTTTGTCGGATGTCGTAACCGGCAGGAACCACCTGTGCCGGTAGTTGTGCAGGAGGCTGAACCTAAGGATACGGCTGTGCTGGAATTTCCTCATCCTAAAGAGAAACAGTTGACCGCTGCCGATATTTCTCTTACCAAAGAATTGCTCTATGACCAGCATACCCTCGAAGATACCTATCCATATAAGGATACGGTACGCTCTTTCAAATGGGATGTCATCCGGAACTGTCTGGCTTATATTGAGAATATGCAACGCGATACTACCGCAAGGTGGGTGGTGTTGCAGAATTATAAGAATCTGAATAAAGAAGCTCCCCTGGTACGTAAGTTCGTGCGGAATGTGTACCGCCGTGTATCTGATACATTGGGCGTGGAGCGTTATCAATCGGTGCCGCTGTATCTGCCCGCTGATACGTTGGTGCCCGAACGTTATGGTAGAGACGGTACTATCGCTTATCTGAAAGGCGAGGAAGGAAGTTTTTACCGGATATTACCCGCCACTTTTGAAGAAGAATGGCTGGCGCCACGCAGTTATCTGAAACAATTGCCGGATAGCACCGTCTTTAATCATGTGATTTTTGTCGACCGCCTGGATCAGAATATTACTACCTTGGAACATGTCTCGGAAGGTGAGTGGAAGATACGCAGCATGAATCCTGCCACTACCGGAATGCATGCTCCACCTTATGCTCAGGAAACCCCACTGGGAATGTATCTGCTTCAACAGAAGAAAACGCGTATGGTGTTCCTGAAAGACGGTTCGGCGGAGACAGGAGGCTATGCCCCCTATGCCAGTCGTTTTACGAACGGAGCTTATATTCACGGAGTACCGGTGAATGCACCGCGTACAAGTATGATTGAGTATAGCTGGTCGTTAGGGACTACTCCACGTTCGCATATGTGTGTACGCAATGCCACTTCACATTCCAAGTTCGTTTTCGATTGGGCACCTACCGAACGCTCTTTGGTTGTGGTGATTGAATAGTGAATCCTCATTTTTAACTATCTGTGTGATAGGTGTCTGGAGAAAAAAATGTAATTTAGCCGCCGTTATTTCTCTGGCTAAAGTTTTATGTTGCGATTTATTGTATTCATTTTATTCTTGTTTCTTCCTTGTACCTTATTTCTGGGCGGCAAGTCGTCAGATAGCACTCCTGATTCTGCTGAAAGGGCTGCTGTATCTGATGTTGAGGCTTATGCGAGCTTATACCGTTCCATGCAGTTGGGAGGAGTTGTTAACTGGAAAGCTTTCCGGCAGGCTGTAGCAGGTTATTATAAAATAGACAATCGCAAACGGGAGGTGCTGACATTGATAGACTTTTCCCGTCCTTCTACCGCAAAACGTCTTTTTGTATTTGATATGAGGGAGCGTAAAGTACTTTTTTCATCGGTTGTTTCCCATGGAAAGAATAGTGGTGATAACTATGCCACTTCTTTCTCCAACGAATATGGTTCCTACAAAAGTTCACTAGGGTTCTATCTTACAGAATCTACTTACCAGGGAAAGAATGGGTATTCGCTTATTTTGAATGGTTTGGAAAAAGGAATCAACGACCGGGCTCGTGAGCGTGCCATTGTGATGCATGGGGCGGCTTATGCCGATCCTTCGGTAGTCAGCCGAGGAGGACGTTTGGGAAGAAGCTTTGGTTGTCCGGCTGTTCCGCAAAAACTTTCCCGTCCTATCATTGATGCCATCAAAGGAGGAAGTGTGATGTACATCTATGCTGAAACTCCCGAGTACCTGGCACATAGTTCAGTCTTGAAAGGTGCGGACGGACTGTAGTTTAATTCTTTTCATGGCGAAGTATATTTTTGATGTTTGTCAATTCCTTTAATCTTATCTTTTTCTACCTTTGCGTGCAATTTTCAGAGGATTAATTTATGGCAACATCAAGAGAAATGACGGCAGGACGCGCATTGCCGTTGATATTCAATTTCACTATGCCTCTGTTGATGGGAAACCTGCTACAACAGACATACTCTCTGGTCGACGCGGCAATCGTAGGAAAATTCTTGGGTATTAATGCACTGGCCTCGGTTGGAGCAAGTACTTCGGTAGTTTTCCTTATTCTTGGTTTCTGCAATGGATGTTGTGGAGGTTTCGGTATTCCTGTGGCACAGAAATTCGGAGCGCGGGATTATAGCACGATGCGTCGTTATATATCGGTCAGTTTGCAACTGGCGGCGGTGATGTCGGTGGTGATTGCGGTGGTTACGAGTATTCTGTGTGGGGATATCCTGCTGATGATGCGTACACCGGATATCATATTCCAAGATGCCTACTATTATTTATTGATAACGTTTATCGGAGTTCCCTGTACTTTCTTTTATAATTTGTTGTCCAGCATCATCCGTGCTTTGGGCGATAGTAAGACGCCTTTCTGGTTTCTGCTGTTCTCTGCTGTGCTTAATATTTTGCTTGACTTGTTCTGTATCCTGATGCTGGATTGGGGAGTGGCGGGAGCTGCCATCGCTACGGTCTTTTCACAAGGTGTGTCGGCTGTGTTGTGTTATGGATACATGATGCGCCGTTTTGATATATTGCGGGGAACACCGGATGAACGGAAATTCAACGGTGCTCTGGCACGGAGATTGATGTATATCGGTGTACCTATGGGATTACAATTTTCGATTACCGCCATCGGAAGCATCATGTTGCAAAGCGCCAATAATGCATTGGGAACTGCTTGTGTTGCGGCTTTTACGGCTGCCATGCGCATTAAGATGTTCTTTATGTGTCCGCTTGAAAGTCTGGGCATTGCTATGGCTACTTATACCGGACAGAATTATGGTGCGGGCAAGCCCGAACGCATTTGGATGGGAGTAAAGGTAAGTGCGTTAATGATGATTATTTACTGGGCATTTACGTTCTGCGTATTGATACTGGGGGCACGTACGTTTGCCTTGCTTTTTGTGGAAGCGTCTGAACTGGAAATATTGAAGGACACGGAGTTGTTCCTGCATATTTCCGTGTCCTTCTTCCCGGTTTTGGGATTGCTCTGTATTCTGCGATATACCATCCAGGGAGCGGGATATACCAATCTTGCTATGCTTTCCGGAGTTTCCGAAATGATAGCACGTGTGCTGGTCAGTCTTTATGCAGTGCCCGCTTTCGGCTATCTTGCGGTCTGCTTCGGTGATCCGACGGCATGGATTGCGGCTGTCCTGTTCCTGGTGCCGGCATTTATTTTTGTATATCGGAGGTTGCTCCGGATGAGGAGAGAACAGTGAGTATAATTCCCGTACCTCCTCCCGGTGCCTGTGCTATTTGCAGGGTCGATTCACCGGTTACTTCCTGTTCTTCTATTATCACTGGGTATGGGTTGGTACGATAATCAGCCTTATCTCCATCTCTGTAGATAACAGCCTTATATCGTTTTCCTTTATCCAGAAAGGAGAGGGGAAGTTGCATCTCCCGAGGTTGTTCATTAGTGATGCTTCCTATAAACCAACGTCCGCTGCTTCCGCGTTCTTTACGGGCAATTGTCACATATTCGCCTATTTTTGCCTCGGGTACTATGGTCTGTTCCCAAGTAGTAGGGCAGGTGGTGATAAATGAAAACGGTTCAGGGTTCCGTTCGTAGTTTTCTATTTCATCGGAGGCCATTTGCAGGGGACTGTATAACACAACGGATAAAGCCAATTGTTTGGCAAGCGTTGTTTGTACACGCGTCTGAGGCAACACCGGATTTTCGAAGCGGAAAGTGCCGGGGGTGAAATCCATGGGACCTGCCAGCCCACGGGTGAAGGGAATGATGGTAGTGTGTACGGGAGGATTGCCGCCATCTTTGTCCCAGGCATCCCATTCCTGCCCTCGTACACCTTCTTGTGTCATCAGATTTGGGAAGGTGCGTTGCAGTCCGGTGGGCATCACGGGTTCGTGATTGTCAATCATAATATGCTTGTCGGCTGCCAGTTCAATAACTTTCCGGTAGTGACGTACACCAAACTGGCTGCTGTGTCGCTCTTTGCCATCCAGCAGTTTGCCTACATAGCCTGTTTTGACTATTTGCACGCCGTGATCTTTATATAAATTGAAGGCCGCTTCTAGTTGGTTTTCATAATCAGATACCCAGCCGTCCGTTTCATGATGGCCGATAAGCGTCACGCCTTTGGAAGCGGCATAGTCGGTGATCTGTTTCAGGTCAAAGTCAGGATAAGGTTCGGTAAAGTTGAAATGATAAGTATCCCAACCTTTGTTCCAACCTTCAATAAGTACCCCCTGAAAACCGTGTCGGGCGGCAAAGTCTATATGCCGCAGTGCATTGGCAGTGGTAGCGCCGTGGCGTGGGCCTGTGTGCCAGGTGTGTTTATGCATGTGGTAAGTCCACCAGATTCCAATGTATCTTCCGGGTTGTATCCAGGATGTATCCTGAATGCGGCAAGGCTCGTTCAGATTCAGCATAAGGCGTGACAGGAGTAAATCACCTGCGTTTTCAGCAACAATCATCGTACGCCAGGGAGTGACACCGGGAGCTTTCATAAATACTTTTTCTCCCGTAGACCATGGAGTGAGATTGGCTTTCAGGGTCATACTACCTTCTTTAGGGATAAGATTCATGGCTGCATAATCTGTCAGATTGGCTTCATGAATGCTCAGGAAAAGTCCGTCATTGGTTTCCATTGTGAGTGGTGTGCTTACCCAACCGAGTTTACTGACAGGAGATGCCTCGTAGAGTGCTTCATAAAAATGTGCTTCGTAAGGTATGGACCAGGCTTTATGATCACCGGTCAATGCAAATTCTGTAAGTTCATCCATGATCACAAAGTCTTTTAATGCTTCCTGTTCTGGAAATTCGTAGCGGAAGCCGAACCCGTCATTGAATAGCCGGAACACAACATTGAATTTTCGTTTGGGGGCGGATGTTTTCTGTACGCGAATGGTCATCTCATGATAGTTGTTTTCCACAATCCGGTCTTCTCCCCAGATTTGTTCCCATGTCCCGCTGAATGAATGATGAAGAGCTTCAGTTATTTCCAGATGGCCAGCAAGTGTATCTTCTTTCAGGATAAATCCGAGGCGTGACTTATCGAGTATGGGCTTTCCATTTCGTGAGAGTTCATAATAGATTTTTCCGTTTTCTGTTTCTACATGCAGGCAGAGATTACCATCGGGAGAACTTACAGAGAGTTGCGATGCCGGATTGCAACCTGTGCAGAGGAAAACGATAAAGCTTACCCATAACAGAGAATAATTAGGAAGTCTTTTCATGATTTCTTTCTTATTTTTATATAGTCCAGTTCAAAGCATCCGCCTTTGGACGTACTGTTCTGAATGATTATATAATTAATACCGTTTTGCAGGGATATTTCTGTCTCCGCAGTTTGCCAAGCTGTTTTGTCAGCCTGTACAGGAAGTTGCAACAATTTCTCTATCGCCACATCATTGACGATAATCAAAGCCGCTGCGTCTGTTGCTCCTGTATTTCGATATCTGATTTCCAGCGGATAGTCCCCTGTTTTGAGAACTTCCACTGTAAAGAGTACATTGGCGCCGGAGTTTTCAAGTCCTGTGACGTAGCCGGCACCACTGTAAGTATTCTCTTGTTTGCCATCGGATTCCTTGCAGGATAACAGGAGACAAGCCATTAGTAATAGATTGTAGTACTTCATTTACTTGATTGATTTTGCTCCATCCCTTACGGAAGCTGTTTCTGCTTCTATTTTCAAGGTCTTGTGTTGAATACGGATTACTTTACATTCATGGGGTCGCAATTCTACAGTGTATGTTCCCGACATACCTCCCAAGTCTTTGCGTTCCCATAAATCCCGTACATTGACGGCTTGCCCGTCTTCAATGCCCAGTTCACGACGGAAGTCAATGCTGCGTGTCTGTGGAATAATCCTACCACCCAATCTCCGTTAGGCAACTGGCCGATCCATCGGGAACTGTTTGCTGCATCCCGAAAGTCGTAACTCAATGGTTTGGCGGCAAAACCGAGACTGTTCAACTCGTTCATTTCCGGATTCTGGTAAACCCAGGCGTGATCTCCAATCGTATCATACTGGTCGGCAATGGCAAGTGCAGAACCTCCCATAATCATCAGCGAGAAAAGGAAGCGGCGTTCGTTGTCATTTGCCAGTTTATTCATACGCATAAAGTCACCGTCCAGTATCATTTGCCCTCGTGCACCGACATCGGCAAAACCAATGAATCCGTCGAAAGCATTACCGAATTGCGGCCAATGGTCTTTCTGCTGCCCGCGGCGGCGGTTGCTGACAAAGTCCCAGTCACCGTCGAAGCAGTCATCGTCAATGCGTATCATATCCCCGTATTTCAATTCCGTCTTGGCATGATTATAACAATGAGGCATCACAAGACTGAGGAAAAGATCATCTCCGGCAGCTTCGGCAATCCATGCCAATGCTTGTTCGTAGCGGCGGGTGCCATAGTTGGTTTCATAGTTTTCCAGGAAATCTATGCGAAGATAGGCGACACCCATTTCCTTGAAATAGCGGACATAATTCTGAATCCATTCTTTGGCTCCCGGTTTATCCACATCCACCCAATACAGAGGATCGTTGAACGATTTGTATCCCACAATGTCTCGGGTATGGTAAGAAGTTCCTTTTACAGGCAGATTCTGTTCATAGGCGGCACGGGTCAGCCACATGGGGTTGTAATAGACTCCCATCTTCATACCCCGTTCTTGCAGGTATTTAGTCCAGTAGCTGAAACCGTTTTTCCAGTCACTGTTGTACTTGGTGATATAGCCGTTCTCATTGACGGTTTGTGCAGCTTCTATCCATCCGTCGTTGCAGATCATGTCGTAACCGTAGGGTTTGAAAGTCTTCTCCATCCAGTCGATGTTTGCTTTCCAGCGCTCCTCACTGAGAGGAACGTTGGTTACAAAACACTCTTCGTAGGCAATCCAGTATCTGGGTCCCGTACCGTGACGGGTGAAGGGACTGTCACGGGCTATGGAAGACTGGGGACAGGATGATAAGAATAAGGCTGCAAAACCTAATAGTAACTTCAAATGGTTCATAATGGTAAAGTTTGGGGGTTAATTCACTTTTTCTACTTTCAGTTTCAGAGTTTGGGTATTTACGGTTAACTTGTATTTGCCGTCCGTTCCTTCGGGAATACCCCAGAAGTGGTCGCGCAAGTTGCCTTCCATTTCTGAACATTTAAACATGGGGTATTCACCGGATGTCACAATCTTGACGTTTCCGTTATGGTCTACACTTTCAGGCACCAGATAATTAACCTTATCCCAATCTCCCTTTTCAAGGCAGAATTTGAATTGCTTGTTTTCGTCACTGTAGATCAGGTTTACCTCTGCCGTATAGATTCCTTCTTCATCCGGATCGGGTGTTAGTCCGGTCGGATTGCCGGAGTCCCATCCGAATGCACTTCCTAAACCATAAATTGTCTTTATCTCCGGTTCCGGTTCTTCTGTTTCATCGCTGATCTTTTCGAGGGTTAGTTTCAGCTTCTTTACGTTCACTGTAATCCGATAGGTGCCATCGCTTCCTTCGGGTATTCCCCAGAAGTGGTCGCGCAGGTCGCCTGTCATTTCGGAGCACATCAGCATATCGTATTCTCCGGGAGTGATGACTTTCACGGCAGTACCATCATCTGTTGAAGTAGGTACCAGATAACGTACTTTGTCCCAGTCTCCCTTTTCGAGGATGAATTTGAATTGCTTGTTCTCTTCGGAGTATTTGATGACTTTATCTATGGTGAACGTATTCTGCTCAATCAACTTCAGTTCTGTGGGGACATTGGAATCCCAACTGAATATAGTGCCGAGTCCGTACAGTTGCGTGTAGTTTTCAACGGGTTCCACTACAACAATTTCTTTATCTTTCTCGCATCCTGCCAGTAGGGGGAGGAGGGCAAAGATGAATATAAGCTTATTGATTATTTTCTTCATGGTTATCTGATTTTAAATTGTAAGTTGTTATATCCGAGAGCCTTTCATCGGCATTTGAGTTCCCTTTGAGGAAACAGTTTGTTTCCCGGTGTGAAACTGGTAGTTTCAAGGCATGAAACTCCTGGTTTCAAGCAATGAAACTGTTGGTTTCTCGGTATGAAACTGAGAGTTTCAAATGATGAAACTATTGTTCACCTAAGGGGATGTTTTTTACCGGTTCGTATTAATTATATCCCGGGTTCTGTTTCAGTGTATGATCCGCTCCCATCATATCCCGTGGGATAGGGAAGATATCCCAGTGTGAGTCTGCATCGGGCTTCTTGTCCCACCATTCTTCCGTACAGTACAATCCCCAGCGGATAAGATCAGTCCGGCGTCGTCCTTCGGCAAGGAATTCACGTCCCCATTCATCGTAAAGCTCATCTTGCGTCAGGGTTACTGTACCTTCGGGTTTGTACAGGTATTCTGCCCATGTATCTTGCGGATAGTTACGTTTGCGCACCGCATTCAGCAGTTTTGCAGCCCCGTCCACATCGTTTGCTTTGAATTTACATTCCGCCAGTGAGTAATAGATTTCCGCCAGACGAATTTCATTGTAATCGGCTTCGCGTTTACCCGCGTCTTCGTCACTGTAGATGGGATACTTCACAAAATGCCATCCGGAGTTATGGTCGCCGGTATTCATGTTTGAAGTGCGGTCGGCGGGAAGTTGATCCGGAGCGAGTTCGTGAAATACTCCTACCTGGTCGCGGATGTAGATCTCATATCCTCCTACGGGGGAAGTTACTTTCTTTTCGGTGCCGTCATCGGCGATATAAGGCAGGTAGCCATAAAGGAACATACCTTCACGGGTACTGTTGCCTAGGTTCTTATACATGGTCAGGCGATAATCTTTCGGATATTTCTTGAATTTGCTGACAAATTTACCGAGTTTGAAGTTGTATTCATTATTATTCAGGTCGAGACTGGGTTGCAAGGCATATTTGGTATTGAAGTCTCCTTGTTTGAAAGCACCGAAGTAGAAACGCGCATTGACAGGGACGGCCCACCAGTATGTATCACCCGAATAGTGCCAGTAACTACGCCCGTAGGACGACGGGAAAGCAAAGATGGTTTCGTTGCATTTATCGTTTGTCCAGTCGAAAACTTCGTCCCAGGTCTTTCCCAGTTCGTAGAAGCCATAGTCACCGTCCAGAATATTTTGGGCATAGGTGGCGCATTCCGTATATTTAGAAGTGCCGATCCATTTTTCTGCATTCAGATAGAGGCGTACTAACAATGCGGCTGCACCGGCTTTGGTCCATTGTCCTTGTGCTATCCCGTTTCCGGCATTACCATTTTTGGCAGGCAATGCTTCGATAGATGTCTTCAGTTCCGTTTCGATAAAGCTGAACAGTTCCTGCGGCGTCACTTGCCCGACGGAGTTCTTGCTCTGATCCAGGCTGACAGCTAACGGTACATTGCGGAAAGCATCCAGCAGACGAATGTAGAACCATGCGCGTAATGCTTTGTTCTGCGCGATGAGGTTATCCATTTCCGGCTGTGACATATTGAATTTGGCAGGGTCCAGTTTTTGCAGGTCATCTATGACGGAATTGGCCTGCATAATTCCGGTGAAACAGTTTTCCCATTCACTTTTGATGGATTCATTGTCGGCAGCCCAGGTGTGGTAGTGCAGATATTGCCATTTGGCATTGTCATACCACCAGCCATCGCGTGCCCAGGTACCCAATTGATCGGCACAACACTCTTGCAAAACCTGGCGCGGTCCGATGCTGTAGAATCCATGTTCGAAGGGGCGGAATGTAGCTTTGATAATATCATCCTTTGTATTGTAATAGTTGGTAGACATAATTTGGTCGTATACCGTTTCCGTAAGGTCGGTGCATGCGCTGAGGGAGCCGAGAAGCAATGCTCCTGCCAGCGAACCGGTTAATATATTCTTGAGTTTCATATTTCTATTGTTTTTAAGGTTATACATTTAGAAGTCTAATTGAACACCGAACATTACCTGTGTAGTGGAGGGATAGTATCGGCGGG
>OHDS01001005.1_pt1 | contig 12236 bp, 10 predicted proteins | sample 1567031 | NCBI WGS metagenome assembly OHDS01 (sample SAMEA3879503, study PRJEB24766) | human gut metagenome | biome: human-associated habitat; feature: feces | place: USA | collected 1985/1987
TCATAATCTGTATATTCTTATTCTGTAACGGTGTTCCTGCAATGGCAGAAATAGGCTTCTTTGATTTCGTAGGCGGACAGAAATGGGCGCCTACGAATGTGCCTGCATCATATGGAATTTTTGATATGATTATCGCAAGCATATATGTTACTGCGGGAGCAATCATAATCGGTGTTCCGATAGGAATTCTCACAGCAGTATTTCTTGCAAGATTTTGTCCTGCACCGCTTTACAAGGTGCTTAAACCGGCAACAGAGCTTTTGGCAGGCATTCCGTCAATTGTTTACGGCTTCTTCGGACTTACGGTAGTTGTACCGTTCATCCGTGATAACTTCGGCGGTGACGGTTCAAGCTGGCTTGCGGCGTCAATCGTACTCGGAGTTATGATTCTTCCGACAATCATCGGTGTGTCGGAGTCGGCAATCAAGGCAGTTCCCGAAAGCTACTACGAAGGTGCTCTGGCACTTGGAGCAACAAAGGAAAGAAGTGTGTTCAAAACAATTCTTCCGGCATCAAAATCAGGCGTTCTTGCAGGAGTTGTTCTCGGCATAGGCAGAGCGTTGGGCGAAACAATGGCAGTTGTACTCATTGCAGGCAATAAGGTTCAGATTCCGCACAGCGTTACGGACGGACTTCGCACCCTGACCGCAAACATTGTTCTTGAAATGGGTTATTCAACAGGCTTGCACCGTCAGGCACTTATTGCAACGGGTGTTGTTCTGTTCGTATTTGTTCTGCTCATCACACTTTCAATGCAGGCTATAAAGAGTAGGAGTGAAAAGCGTGGCTAACAGCGATAACATAAAAAACGATGCCGCTTTGGTTGATGTGTCACAGATTAAGGCAATCAACAAAGTATCGTTTAAACAGAGAATGAAAGCCTACAAAAGAAAGCCCCTTTCACTTGTACTGCTCATTCTTGTAGGTCTTGCGGCGGCACTTTCAGCGGCGGCTCTCATATTTATCATTGTCTATGTTCTTGTGCGAGGTGTTCCGAACCTTACCCCCGAGCTGTTCTCACTTGAGTACAACAGCGACAATGTATCGTGTATGCCGTCAATTATCAACACAATTGTTCTTACGCTTGTAACCCTTATAATTTCCGTACCGTTCGGTGTGGGAGCGGCAATCTATCTTGCCGAGTATGCAAAGCGTGGCAACAAGCTTGTTAAAGTAATCAGAACAATGGCAGAAACCCTTGCCGGTATTCCGTCAATTGTTTACGGTCTTTTCGGTATGCTTTTCTTTGTGTATGCCCTTAACTGGGGTTATTCACTTCTTGCCGGCGCATTTACGCTTGCAATTATGGTACTTCCCACAATTATGCGTACAACCGAGGAGGCACTTCTCACAGTTCCCGATTCATACCGTGAGGGCAGTTACGGACTCGGTTCGGGCAAGCTCAGAACAATTATGAGAATTATTCTTCCGAGTGCGATGCCCGGTATTCTTGCCGGAATCATTCTTGCTGTCGGCAGAATAGTTGGCGAAACAGCCGCACTTATTTATACTTACGGTTCGGCAACAGGCTATGCGGCAGGCCCTCTCAATTCGGGACGATCACTTGCCGTTCATATGTATGTACTTACCAACGAAGGACTTCATACAGATCAGGCATGGGGTACCGCAGTTGTACTTCTTGTACTTGTTTTTGCAATCAATACACTCTCGGCATTTGTTGCAAAGAAACTCGGAAACAACAAGAAGTAACAGGAAAGGATAATTATTTTACAATGGATAAATTTACCATAGAAAACATGAATCTTTACTACGGAAAATTTCATGCGTTAAAGGATGTAAATATCCGTATGAAGAAAAACAGAATCACAGCCTTCATCGGTCCGTCAGGCTGTGGTAAGTCAACTCTTTTAAAGTCGCTCAACCGAATGAACGACCTTGTTGAGGGTTGTAAGATAACAGGCGACATTCGCCTTGACAACGAGGATATTTACGGAGATATGGATGTAAATATCCTCCGCAAAAGGGTTGGTATGGTGTTCCAGAAAGCCAATCCGTTCCCGATGAGCATTTACGATAACATCGCTTTCGGTCCTCGCACACACGGAATCAAAAGCAAGAAAGAACTTGACAGGATTGTTGAAGAATCTTTGCGTGACGCCGCAATCTGGGATGAGCTTAAAGACAGACTCAAAAAGAGCGCTCTCGGTCTTTCGGGCGGTCAGCAACAAAGACTTTGTATTGCAAGAGCGCTTGCCGTAAAACCCGAAGTTCTGCTTATGGATGAGGCAACCTCTGCACTTGATCCTATTTCAACGGGTAAAATTGAGGAGCTTTGCCTTAAACTGAAAAACGATTATACAATCGTTATGGTAACACATAATATGCAGCAGGCTTTGCGTATTTCAGATGAAACAGCGTTCTTTTTACTCGGTGAAATGGTTGAATGTAATTCAACCGACGCAATTTTCTCAAATCCGCAGGATAAGCGTACCGAAGAATACATTACGGGAAGGTTTGGCTAATGAGAGAATATTTTGATAAAGAGCTTACACAGCTTAACGACAGCCTTATTGAAATGGGCGGTCTTGTTGAACAAGCAATCAAAAATACAATGAAGATGATTGTTGACGGCGAAGATTTGCTTGATATCGCAAGAGAACACGAAAATCGTATTAACGAGGCGGAAAAATCCATCCAAAGCAGATGTCTGCACCTTCTTCTTCATCAGGCACCGGTTGCACACGACCTCAGATATGTTTCTGCCGCACTCAAAATGATTACCGACCTTGAGAGAATCGGCGATCAGGCAGTTGATATTGCTGAAATGTCTGTTTACATCAAGGACAAAAAGCAGGTGTTCAATCTTACTCACATTTTGGAAATGGCAGACAATGCCTCAAAAATGGTAACGGAGGCTATTGACGCTTTTGTTAAGAGCGATATTGAGGTTGCCAAAAAGGTAGCCCGTCAGGATGATATCGTTGACGAACTTTTTAACCGTTCAAAGAATGAAACGGTTGAACTCATTCATAAGAATAAGGAACTCGGCTCAGAGGCTCTCGATATCGTTATGATTGCAAAGTATCTTGAAAGAATTGCAGACCATGCGGTTAATGTTGCAGAGTGGGTTGCTTTTTCAATTACAGGCAGCTGCGATTTGTCCGACTGATATATTTTGCTTAACAAACGGGAGCATAGCTGTATGCTCCTGATTTTTGTTTTATTAAACTTTACATTTTTGCAAAAAAAGTCTATAATTATGGCGGATGTTTCGATTTTAATTTAAGTGCAGATGCCCCTTTGCGGTGCATTTAAACACACATTTGTTGAGGGAGAGTATTAGATGTTAATTTACATTGTTGAAGATGATACCGATATCAGAGAGCTTGAATCTTATGCTATGAAAAGCAGCGGATATGAGGTTCAGAGCTTTGGTGAAAGCAAGAGCTTTTTTAAGGCTTGTACAGCCGAAATTCCTCAGCTTGTAATTCTTGATGTTATGTTACCTGATTTTGACGGACTTTCCGTGCTTGAAAAAATGCGCAGGGACGCCGTGACAAAAAATGTTCCCGTTATCCTTGTTACTGCAAAGGGAAGTGAAATGGATAAGGTCAAAGGCCTTGACATGGGTGCCGATGACTATATTACAAAACCTTTTTCAGTCCTTGAGCTTATTTCAAGGGTCCGTGCAATCCTCCGCAGATGTTCTGTTGATGACAGACAGGATGTAATAAAGCTCGGTCAGATTGTTTTTGACGATTCCAAGCACATTGTAACAAGCTGCGGTGAGGAATGTAACCTCACCTTCAAAGAATACGAACTTTTAAAGTATCTTCTCAAAAATAAAGGGATGGCGCTTACCCGTGAAAATATCATTCTCAATGTGTGGGGATATGATTTTGAGGGCGAGAGCAGAACGGTTGATATGCACATTACAACCCTCAGGCAAAAACTCGGCAGCTGCGGAAACCTTATCAAAACCGTGAGAAATGTCGGATATAAGGCGGGGGAATAAAGTGAAACTGAGTAAAAAGCTTTTAAAAAACTTTTCGGTTATCGCTGTGGTGTCCATTCTTCTGACGGCTGTTTTTTCAACAGCCGCTTTCTGGTTTGTGTTCTCCGATGAACAGGAGGCAGAGGTTCGGCAATATACCGATAAAATCATCAGCGTTTATAATTCCGACAGCGAAATCGACCTTTCAAAATATTACGGGATAGGCGATTTTCGTGTTACTCTCATAAAAAGTGACGGTTCGGTTGTATCCGACAGCGTTGACACAGATGTTAATTCTATGCCGAATCACAGCGACCGCCCCGAATTTGAACAGGCAATCAAGGACGGCAACGGTTCAAGCCACAGAATGTCGGAAACTTTGAATAAAATAACATACTACTATGCAGAAAAAACCGCAGACGGTTCTGTAATCCGTGTTGCAAAGACAATTGACAGCATTTACGGAATTTTTCTTTTTGTTATTCCGTCAATTCTTATAATTATGATAGGTGTATTTGTTGTCTGTACAATTCTGACAAAGCGCTCCACAAAGAAAATCATTGAACCGATTAAGGAAATGGCGGACAACGGCAACGGCTCGCCGTATGATGAGCTTTTACCGCTCTCACAGAAAATTGCAAGCCAGCAAAGACAAATCAAGCGTCAGATGCGCAGACTGCAGTTTGAAAAAGATAAAATTTCAACGCTTATCGAAAATATGGCGGAGGGATTTATTCTTATTGATGTTGACAAAAAGGTGCTTATGAGCAACTATTCGGCATCGAAGCTTCTCGGTGCCGATGATGACGGTGTTATCGACAAAACTTTGATTGCATTTTCACGCAACGAGGTTCTTAACGATTGCGTTGACAAGGCTCTTTCGGGCGAAAGTAAAAACGGTGACACAACCGTAAAAGGAAGAGCATTGCAGATTATCACCAATCCTGTTTATTCAAACGGCGAAAAAAACGGTGCAATCTGTCTTATTATTGATGTTTCGGCTAAGAAAAAGGCTGAAAAAATGCGTCGTGAATTCACGGCAAATGTAACTCATGAGCTGAAAACTCCGCTGACTTCAATTTCGGGTTATGCGGAAATCATTGCAAGCGGTCTTGTAAAGCCCGATGATATCCCGAATTTTGCAAATAAAATTCACAAGGAATCGGGCAGACTTCTCTCTCTTATAAGCGATATCATGGAGCTTTCACAGCTTGATGAAAAATTCAGCGATGAAGAATTTGCCCCTGTTGACCTTGCAGGGGTTGCATCCGAGGTTGCCGAGGACCTCCGTTCAAATGCCGAAAAGCACGGAATTACAATCACTGTTGATACAAAAACTGCCGTCATAAACGGAAACCGTAATCAGATTTACGAACTTATCTACAATCTTTGTGACAATGCAATCCGTTATAATCGTGAAAACGGTTCGGTAAAAATCATAACAGGTGATGACAATGAACATCCGTTTGTTAAAGTTGCCGACACGGGAATCGGTATCCCCGAAAAGCACCACAAGCGTGTGTTTGAACGCTTTTACCGTGTTGACAAGAGCCGTTCAAAGGAAACAGGCGGCACGGGTCTTGGACTTGCAATTGTCAAGCACATTACCGAAAGACACGGCGGAGAGATTTCTCTTGAAAGCAGTGAACAGGGAACAACATTTACCGCAATGTTCTGATGTGAATATTTTTACAATCTTTTGCAGAGAAAATAAATTTCAAGCGGTGCTGTGCATACTATATTGTGCAGTGCCGCTTTTTTATTGCTCAAACAATACAATTTCACGAATCTTACATAAAAAATGCCGTGTTTCGACAAATTTCAAAGATAATTACCAAGCTTTCAGACTTTACAAATTCTTTACAATTCATTGACAATCCTATGACTTTAGTTTAATATTATTGATGATAAAGGAGAGTATGTATTTATGGATTTGTTTATGGTTTTACAACTGCTCTGCGGTCTGGCGCTCTTTTTGTTCGGTATGAATTCAATGGGCGACGGTCTTGAGAGCCTTTCCGGCGGTAAGCTTGAAAAAACTCTGGAAAAAATGACTAACAGCACCATGAAAGGATTCATTCTCGGTGCGGCTGTTACTGCGGTGATTCAGTCCTCTTCGGCAACAACCGTTATGGTTGTCGGCTTTGTAAACTCGGGAATTATGAAACTCCGCCAGGCAATCGGTATTATTATGGGTGCCAATGTCGGCACAACAATCACTTCTTGGATTCTCAGCCTTTCGGGCATTGAGGGCGACAGTTTGGTTATGCAGCTTTTAAAGCCGTCGTCTTTCTCTGCTGTGTTTGCCTTTGTAGGAATTATTCTTCTTATGTTCTGTAATTCGGAAAAGAAGAAGCATCTCGGCACAATTTTCCTCGGATTCGGTATTCTTATGGTTGGTATGGATCAGATGAGTGCGGCTGTTGAACCGCTTTCGGATGATCCGACATTCACAGGCTTCCTCACACTCTTTAACAACCCTGTATTCGGTATTCTTGCCGGCGCATTGCTGACCGCAGTTATACAAAGCTCAAGCGCCTCTGTCGGTATTTTGCAGGCATTGTCCAAAACAGGCGCAATCAGCTATTCAATGGCAATCCCGATTGTTATGGGACAGAATATAGGCACTTGCGTAACCGCACTTATTTCCTGTATCGGTGCAAAGAAAAACGCAAAGCGTGCCGCATTTGTACATCTTTACTTCAATATTATCGGCACACTCGTAATTTGTGCATTGTTCTACGGTTCTAACCTCTTTATCAACTACGGTTTCCTTAATGATATCGTAGGTCCCGAGAACATTGCGGTTATCCACACAGCATTCAATTTGCTTGCAACTGCAATTCTTCTTCCGTTCAACAAGTATCTTGAAAAGCTTGCCTGCCTTACAATCAAGGACAAGGACGAGGATTCGGATGTTCCGTTCCTTGATGAGCGTTTTCTCAACACTCCCTCTGTTGCAACAGAGCGTGCAAAGTCACTTGCTGAAAAAATGGCTCGTCTTTCTGAGGGTACGCTCCTCGGCGCACTTGAACTTGTTGACCATTATAACGAAAAGGTTGCGGAAACAATACATGAAAACGAAGATATGATTGATTCCTATGAGGATGTTATTTCAACATATCTTGTAAAGCTCAGTTCCAAACAGCTTTCGGCTGACGACAGTAAAACTATTCAGCTCATTCTTCACACAATCGGTGATTTTGAGCGTATCAGCGATCATGCGGTAAGCATTGTAAAGGTTGCTCAGGAAATTCACGAAAAGAACATTTCGTTCTCAAAAGAGGCGAAAGCAGGTCTTGCCGTTATGGTTGACGCACTTCGTGAAATTATCAACAACGCTACTGTTGCTTTTGTTGATAATGACCTTGCACTTGCCTCAAAGGTTGAACCGCTTGAACAGGTTATCGACCGTTTGCGTGACAAGCTTAAAGACGCCCATGTTAAGCGTCTTACTAACGGTACCTGTACAATCGAACTCGGTTTTGTATTCTCTGACCTTATCACGAATATTGAGAGAGTTTCCGACCATTGCTCAAACATTGCAATCGGTGTTATTGAAATCAATCGCAACGGCTACGACGCACACGAATATCTCCACGAACTCAAAAATTCAGACGATATTCAGTACAACGCAGATTACAAGGCTTACAAGCAGAAGTACACACTTCCAAAGGAAGCTCTGTCTGTAAGAGAGGTTTCCGTAGGCGTTCCCGCTAACTAAACAAATCTTTTTATAAAATTTAGGGCTACAGAAAAACGAAAGGTTTTTCTGTAGCCCATTTTTTGCGTGTGAAAGATTTACCTGCGGATTTTTATGCGGTCAGCTTTCGCTTTCGTTAAATACGAAAAAATCCGAGAAGAATTGCAAAGTAGTGGAACACACTTCCCGCAACCGTGAACAAGTGCCATATCGAGTGAAAATATTTTACCTTTTTAATTGCGTAAAATATAATCCCCACCGTGTAGAATACTCCGCCTATGATGAGGAAGATTCCCGAAATTGACGGCATATGTTCCATAAGCGGTTTTATTGCAAAGATTATTACCCAACCCATTCCTATGTAGCAGAATATTGACGGAATCCTTGCTTTTTCAAGGTTGATTGAGTTCATAACTATTCCGAAAATTGCCGATGCCCACACAATTCCGAACAGAATCCAACCTGTTACACCGTTGAGGTAGTAAAGAGTAATCGGTGTGTATGTTCCTGCAATCAGCAGAAAAATTGTGTTGTGATCCATTATTCGGAAAAATGCTTTTACCTTTTCATTTGTGAAAGAATGATACAGAGTTGACATTGTGTAGAGTATGATGAGCGATGCACCGTAAATGCAAGAGCTGACAACACCCCACGCATTTGTGTGGATTGTCGCCGTAACGATAAGTACAACCGTTCCCTCAATCGACAGACCTGCACCGATTCCGTGTGATACAGAGTTGAAAATTTCTTCCCCGAGTGTATATTTTCTTTTGAACTTTGCCAAGATGAACCTCCAAAAAATAATCTGTACTAATATTATAAATCATTCCTACGCATATTCAAGATGATTCGTAATGCAAAATATTTCAATAGATTTTACATTTCATCAAAAATGGTTTCTGTTATTCAAATTTCGCAGATTTATTGGTTTGTAATTCAAACTTGTTGAATTTTTATAACATATTGACACAAGAATATTTTGTGTAGTATAATTTACGTAATTTATTTGGCTATAGGAGGAGCGCTTATGCTCAGAATAGAACATTTAACTAAAAAATACGGTGACAAAAAGGCTGTTGACGATTTGTCACTTCATATTCAAAAAGGCGAGATTTACGGCTTTATCGGACACAACGGTGCAGGTAAGACAACAACAATCAAATCCTGCTGTGGGATTCTCAACTTTGACGAGGGCGAAATCTATGTTGACGGTGTGTCGGTAAAAGAAAAACCTCTCGAATGTAAGCGCAAAATAGCTTACATTCCCGACAATCCCGATTTGTATGAGTTTATGACAGGTATTAAGTACCTCAATTTTATTGCCGATATTTTCGGAATCAGCCAGTCTGACCGTCAGGCAAGAATCAGTAAATATGCTGAAATGTTTGAAATTAAAAATGCACTTGCTCAGACAATTGACGGCTATTCTCACGGTATGAAACAAAAACTTGCAATTGTTTCCGCACTCATACATAACCCAAAGCTTATCATTATGGATGAACCTTTTGTAGGTCTTGACCCAAAATCATCCCACCTTCTCAAAGCTTTGATGAGAGAGATGTGCGATAACGGCGGTGCAATTTTCTTCTCAACCCATGTGCTTGAAGTTGCCGAAAAGCTTTGCGACAAGGTTGCTATCATCAAAAGCGGCAAACTTATCAAGTCGGGTACAATGGATGAGGTCAAGGGCGATGATTCGCTTGAAGATGTATTCCTTGAACTGGAGGAGAAAGATGCTTAAAACCTTAATTAAACTCCAATTTCAAAAGGCGCTTGCACGGTACACCGCAAATTCGTCAAACAAGAAAAAGAACGGCAAAAAAAGTTCGTTTAACTCACCGGCTGTTTATCTTGCTCTTCTCGCTTTTGTCGGTGTTGTATTTGCATTTATGTTCTACAATATGTTCAGCATGATGGCACCTATGCTTGCAACATCGGGATTCAGTTGGTTGTATTTTCTCTATGTTATGGGTGCGTCGTTTGTAATCAGCACAATAGGCTGTATTTTCCTTTCGCTCTCACAGCTTTATGAGGCAAAGGATAATGAACTTTTGCTTTCAATGCCTATTCCGCCTCGCAGTATTCTCTTTTGCAGAATGTTGCCACTGTATGCACAAAATCTTCTCTTTTGTGCACTTGTACAGGTCCCTGCTTTTGCGGCCTATGCAACAAATGTGTCTGTTTCGGCTTCGCTTGTAGTAAGTCAGATTGTGATTCTGCTTTTAGTTCCGCTTTTAAGCCTGAGCGTTTCGTGCATTCTCGGCTGGCTGATTGCATTTGTAACATCAAGGACAAGACATAAAAATGTTGTGACAATCGTATTTTCACTTGTTTTCTTTGCACTGTATTTTTACCTTTATTATCAGGCAGAGGACCTTGTAAAAACACTCGCTGCAAATTCAATTGGCATCGGTGCAAATATAATGGACAGTGCATATCCGCTTTATCTCACAGGACTTGGCGCATCGGGCGACTTGTTGCCGCTTTTTGGTGTTGCTGTAGTAATTATTGCATTCTTTGCAATTGTTTATGCGGTGCTTTCTCACAGCTTCATAAAGCTTGCAACAGCGAAAAAGGGTGCGAAGAAAGCCGTGTATAAAGAGAAAACTTTGAAAGTAAGCTCTGCATCAAAGGCGCTTTTATGCAAAGAAAGAATGATGTTCACAGGCAACGCAACCTATATGCTTAACAGCGGACTCAGTGCGTTAATTATGGTAGGCGGAACAATTTATGCGGTGTTCCAGCTTAATACGCTGAAGCAATTTCCAAGTACATTGATTGAAATGATTTCAGTATATCTTCCACTTGTGATTGCCTTTGTGATTTCAATGGGACCGATTTCTGCGGCATCAATTTCAATGGAAGCAAAGAACCTCTGGCTTATGCAGTCGCTTCCTGTATCACCGTTGCAGGTGCTTACGCAAAAGCTGAAACTTCACTTTATTGTAAACGGCGTTGTTTCACTTGTACCCTCGGTTGTTCTCTCAATAATGCTCGGAATGAAACCGGTTAATATTATTATCACAATTCTTATTCCGATAATTTTCTCGTTGTTCTCGGGTCTTCTCGGACTTATGTTTGACCTGAAAAAGCCAAAGCTTGATTGGAACACAACCGCTGAGGCAGTAAAACAGAGTGCAAGCGTTATGCTTTCGTTATTGCTTTCGGTTCTTGCCGTATGCGTACCTGCTATTGCGTATCCGGTTCTTCTCAGCTTTGAAATTGAAATTTCGACTGAAATTTTCCTCGCCTGCACAGCATTTTATTTTATCCTCATCAGCCTTCCAATCTGGTATTGGATTAAGAATAAAGGTACAAAGGTTTTCGCAAATCTTTAAAATAAAAATCTAATACATTTTTTTAGAACAGCCTTTTGGCTGTTCTTTTTTTACACAGTTATGTTCTAAAAAATAACAATTATTGATTATTTGCACAAAAAGCTCTTTACAAATAAAACAAATTGTACTATTATTAAATAAAATAATTGTATGAGGTGACAATAGATGAGAAAATTTAGAACATTAGCTGTTGCGGTAACACTGGGATTGCTCCTTACATTTTCGGGATGTTCCCAAGCATCAGAGTCAAGCAATACTGTTGATGACATTGTTTCGTCTGTTTTTGAAGACGAAACAACTGCCGAAGTGACTACGGAAGATCCGACAACCGAAGAACCTACAACGGAAGAGCTGACCACCGAGAAACCGACTGAAAAGCCTACAGAAAAACCTACTCAGAAACCCACTAAAAAACCTGTAAAAAAGGTTGTAGAAAAGCATGAGGATAAGTCGTCACAGGCTGAAACAACGCTCGAATTTACAAATGTTACATCAAGCGTAAGTGCAGGTTCGTTTGCGAGCGTTAGTATTCACGGCGCTCCAAACACAACATATTCAATCACAGTTGTGTATAACAGCGGAATATCAACGGCAAGCGGACTTGAAGATGTTACTTCCGACAGCAATGGCAACGCATCGTGGTCTTGGAAAGTCGGCACAAGAACAAAATCTGGAACTTATCCGATAACCGTTTCAGGCGGCGGTCAGAGTGAGAACACTTCATTCAGTGTTTATTAAGGAGAATATTATATGATTGACAATGAATTTCAAATTTCACATATTTATAAAAAAACAAAGTCAAAAAGAAAATTATTAATTTTACCACTTTTTATTGTTAGTATGGCTTTATTAGTTCTTTTGTTTGCCAATTGCAGTGGAAGACCAGCAGATATTTCTGAAGAAACATATAAGGCTGGTTCAAAGGCAATTGAAATTGTCGATAATTATTTAGACTATAATCTTTCAAAAGATGATGCTTATTATATGTTAAGTGATATTTGTTCAAGAAATTCTTCGAGTAAAATAGAAGTATATATTAGAAGTATTTGTTCTGGTTTAGAGGCAAATATGCCTGAATCAACAATTTTGGAAAGACGAAATAGTTTGGCTGAAAAAATAGGTCAGGGAAAAAGATAGATGAATAAACCTCCGAAAATTTGCAGATAATATTTGCAGAATGTTTCGGAGGTAATTTTTATGAGTAATAATATGGACTTGGGTTATGAGATGTTTTGCTATC
>OHDS01001006.1_pt1 | contig 12222 bp, 7 predicted proteins | sample 1567031 | NCBI WGS metagenome assembly OHDS01 (sample SAMEA3879503, study PRJEB24766) | human gut metagenome | biome: human-associated habitat; feature: feces | place: USA | collected 1985/1987
AGGATAATACGCAAATGAGGATAACGAGCACGCAAATCTTTCAGCAGTTGAATAAGATGCTCCACGTCATAATCTTTACGCGTCATCAGATGACCACCTCCCAGATTCAACCACTTGACTTGCGGAAACCAGCGAGAGAATTTTTCTTCCAAATGTTTTAATGTCCGTTCCAGTTCATAAGATGAAGATTCGCAATGACAATGACAATGGAAACCTTCAATACCTTGCGGCAGAACCTCAGTCAATAAATCCGCCGTCATACCGAAACGGGTGCCGGGAGCACAGGGATTATAAAGTTCCGTTTCCACTTCAGAATATTCCGGATTGATGCGAATACCGCAAGAAATGCCACTTCCCTCTTTCATTACCTCTGGATAAAAACGACAGAACTGCGACAAAGAATTAAAAGTTATATGACTACTACAACGCATGATTTCAGGAAAATCAGCTTCCGTATAAGCAGGAGAATAAGTATGTGCCTTACTACCGAATTCTTCCAGTGCCAGACGTGCCTCGTAAACAGAACTTGCTGTAGAATGCTCTATGTACTCCCTAAATATAGGAAACGAGCGCCACATAGCAAAAGACTTAAATGCCAGGATGATCTCTACTCCGGCACGGTCAGCAACACTTTTTATGAGAGTAAGGTTCTTTCTCAACAATTCTTCATCCATGATATAGCACGGAGAAGGAAAACAATTGAAATCTATCATATTTTCTTTTTTAACCAATGATCTTAAAACGGGCAAAGCGCAATAGAAGTTGTTTGTCGCCCGCATTTTTGAAGTGAATGGTAGCTTTGGCATTATCGCCCTGACCTTCCACTTTCATCACTTCTCCCAGACCGAAACGTTCATGCTCGATCAGTTGTCCCGGCTGCACAGCCATTACAGAAGCAGAGGTGGGTGTAGAAGAAGAGGCTGCCGGAGTCACCCGTTTCAGATTGCGCGGAACGCTTGGAGCTATAATCTGCTGTTTGGAACGCTGCGGAGTTTCTTTTTCCGTATTATACAATGATTCACGAACATGAGGTGAGCGAGAGAAACTACCGCTATGTTCCCTACGGAAAGATCCGGCCTCTTCATCAATTTTACTACCAATCCCTGCGTCCTGAGGCAAGCGGAGGAAGCGGATGTCGATATCTTTCAGAAAACGACTGGGGCTACCAAATTCCATTTTCCCATAACGGAAACGAGTACGTGCATACGAAAGGAAACAATGCTCTTCTGCGCGAGTGATAGCCACATAAAACAAACGCCTCTCCTCTTCCAGCGCACGGGGAGAATCTCCGACCATACCACTGGGAAAAAGATTTTCTTCCATTCCCACCACAAATACATTTCTAAATTCCAGCCCTTTGGCAGAATGAACGGTCATAAGCGTTATTTTCTCATCATCCCCATTGTCCGAGTCCTGATCAGTCAGCAATGATACTTCCGATAAAAAGTCCGTCAATGAAATATTCAGATTACCCTCTTCCATGCGCAAAGCACAGAAATCGCTCATACCATTCACTAATTCCTCAATATTCTCTTTGCGGCTAAGATTTTCCGGTGAATTATCTTGGCAGACGTCATTAATAATGCCGGACTGACGGATGATTTCCATACCAATCTCATAGGCATTTTTCTCCACTGCTCCTTCTATAAATCCACCAATCAGGTCACGGAAGATTTGCAATTTAGAGTGCGTGCCTTTATTGAAATTCAATCCGTATGTCAGCGGCTCACAAAGCACAGTCCAAAGACTGATATTGTTTTCTGTAGCAGCAGTAATAATTTTACCTACTGTCGTATCTCCGATACCACGGGCCGGATAATTGATAATACGCTTGAATGCTTCTTCATCATTAGGATTGACCACCAGCCGGAAGTAAGCTATCACATCCTTAATCTCTTTACGCTGATAGAAGGATAGACCGCCATAAATGCGATAAGGCATACCCCGCTTACGCATAGCTTCCTCAAATACACGGCTCTGCGCATTGGTCCGATAAAGTATGGCAAAATCCGAATAGGCATAATGCTCCGAACGGCGCAACTCAGCAATCTTATTGACTACAATATCTCCTTCTTCCACATCACTATATGCCTGAAACACCCCGATGGCTTCCCCTTTCTCCTTTTCAGAGAAGACCTCCTTGCGTATCTGTCTCTCATTCTTTTCAATCAGACTGTTGGCAGCACAGACAATAGTTTGCGTAGACCGATAGTTCTGTTCCAGCTTGAATACTTTCGTATTGGGATACACTTTTGTAAAATACAATATATTGTCAATATCTGCTCCCCGGAAAGAATAGATACTCTGCGCATCATCCCCTACCACACACACATGCTGATGATCTTTTGCCAACTGCAACACAATGCTGTGCTGGGCATAGTTGGTATCTTGATATTCATCTACCAGAATGTAGCGAAACTGCTCCTGATAACGTGCCAGTACTTCGGGATGATCTCTGAAAAGAATAAAAGTATAAAAGAGTAAATCATCAAAATCCATGGCATCCGCCTGCCTGCAGCGATCCCAATAACGATGGTAAATATCCCGGATCGCAGGCATCTTGGCAGCACAATCACCTTCATAAGCCTCCTTATTAGAGGCATATCCCGCAGGAGAAACCAAGTGGTTCTTCGCATTCGAGATACGTGCCTGCACACTACCCGGTTTATAGACTTTCTCATCCAGCCCCATTTCTTTTATGATAGAACGTACCAGACTTTTACTGTCTGCCGTATCATAGATGGTAAACTGTGAGGTAAAACCAATATTCGCAGCTTCCGCATGCAGAATACGTAGAAATATGGAGTGGAACGTACCCATCCATAAATGGCGTGCCCGTTGATCTCCCACCTGCCGGGCAATACGTTCTTTCATTTCACGGGCAGCTTTATTAGTAAAGGTCAAAGCCAATATATTCCATGGCTGATAACCATTCTCCAACAAATATGCTATCTTGTAGGTCAGCACCCGTGTCTTTCCAGAACCTGCACCGGCTATAACCAATGACGGACCCTCGTTGTAGAGCACTGCAGCGCGCTGTCCTTCATTCAATTCTTCGATATAATTCGCATTCATGTATGCAAAATTAAAAGAATCTTTTTATATTTGTACAATGTTATTCAAACTAAAATCATAAGAAACTATGGAACAAATTAAAAATATGCGACTTTACATTTCTTTTATCTGCCTGTTGGCCTTCTCATGTGCTTCGCCTGTAATGGCGCAAAAGCAAAGTAAAGTAGAAAAGCTCTTGAAATTTCTTGTAAACAATGAGAATGAGAAATTTACAAAAAACCGGGACAAATTAGATGCTGAAACAGCAACAGCTTTTGAAGCAGAAGTCAAACTAATCGATTTATGCGATAAAATCTGGAATCAGCAAGAGGTAACCGTTGCCAAAGATTTTTTCCAAGCTTATGTAGATGCTACCAAAGCCAACTTTATTTCCATCTGTCAGGAAGCCGGTGCTGATCCGGCCGCAATCCGTAAACGTATGGAAGATAACATCAGTGCCATATTAGATGAATATCCCAATAAATTAGTCTATTCCAGCACTCTGGTAGATGCCGTAAAAGCATCAGGATATGAATTGTCCGACGAAAGCAGAAAACATCTGTATGATGTACATGAAGAGGAATTATGGAAAGATTTCGTACGCAACAAGAACATTCCGAAATGCGAAAGATATCTGACTGAATATGCTGATGGTAAGTATAAAACAGAAGCTATGATAGAATACAATCGTCTGCTGTTCCAAACCGTACAGAAATCACCATCTGCCAGTAACTTTAAGAGATTCTTCGATCATGACCGGCTCAACACATTCTTCAACGGGCGTTCCAAGCGGGAGTCTATGGCACAGGCTCTCTCCATTTATGATGATTATCTTTACGGTAACATCTGCAAAGCGCAGGCCATAGCTTCCATTAAGCAGGCTATTGCAGAATATGAGCAGGCCCCTTATTTGAGTCCAGGCGATAAAAAATATACCAATACTCTGGAGTACAAAAAAGACAGTATTGACTATGAGACACTAAAGCTGGAAGTGAACTCTCCAAGCAAACTGGGACTCATCAAAGAATACCTCCTAACTCATAAATACAAGGAATTCCGTGATAAAGCCAACAAGTTACGCGTACCTTTTGAGCAACAATTGGTATGGAGTAATCCTACTACCATCCAAGCATACACCCATGGATTATTGATGAAATCCAATGAGACGAAGAATGGAAAGAGTACTCAGAAAACCTATACGTATGATGAAAACGGAAGACTGGTTAGTATCAAGGAAGTTACGGAAGATAAGGGAACCACTACCCTACAGACTAATTTCTTGTATGATTCTCAAGGTAACTGCGTAGAAGAAGTGCAGGTAAACCAAAGAGGCATGAAGGAGGTGTACAAACGCCTGCGTGCTTTCAGCACACTGGGTGTCATTCTTTCGGATTCTGCTTTCTATCAGAGCGGAAAACTGATCATAAGAAAATATCATCCACAACTCGGTCTGCTGGCAGGAGAGACAGTTTACGAGAAAAACATTCCGGTATCTTCCGTAATCAACCAATATAATAAGAAGGGACAGATCATCAAGAGAGAAGAGACATTCCCATTGCCTAAAGATCCGTTACCCACCCAGGTAAGTAAACAAGTGGATATATATGAATACGATACTTATGGTTATCTGACAAAGATCACATTTGAAAAGACTCTTGTCAATAGTGATAAGACCAGCGGTTCACTCATATTCTTGTATGACGAATTCGGTAACCAAATAGACAGTAATGCCTATTATGAATATGACAGCACCGGACGCTGGATACAAAAAACAGATCGGGGAGATGCCAAGAATACAGAAAAAATTCAGATTATCTATCAGCAATAACCATAAAAAATACCGTCCGCATAATGAAATACGGACGGTATTTTTATATAATCACTCTATTTTATGATAATCGCTGCGCAATTTCCTGAATAGAAAAAGAGCCTTCCAAAGTACGAACCTGTATCTTTCCATGCAACAAGTTAAAGAAGAAATCAGCTACCTTCTCCGGAATAATTTCACAAAGCTCTCCATTCGCATCAACTCCCAGATCATAGGTTTTCAGCAATTGACTTCCCAACGCCGTAGCTCCTATCAGGAAATGATTTCTCAATTTATCCACATTGACCAGATCCGCAGCCAACACCTTTCCTACTACCGAATAGCAATGCACCAGTACCTTTTCATCTCCTTCAAACAGTTGAGATTCTTGTTCGTCAGAATAGGTATTCATCTCTATAATACCTGTATTTTCCATCTCGGGAGTTCCTTTATAAAGAGCGCCTAAATCCGCCAGACTTAAATTGAACAGGCGGGCTTCACTCGTGACTTGCATTTCTTCGCCACTGAATGCGCTGGGTAACAGCAACTTTATATCCCCACTAACAGCTACATTCTTCGCATTGAAAGTTCCCACTATACAGTCTTTCATGGTCAACTTAGCCGTAGCAAAAACTCCTCCCAATACTATACAGTCCTCCAATATCACTTCATCCGCAAAAATACTGCCGGCAACGAAAGCATTGCACAATTTTACAGTCTTTCCGTTGATGTCAGCCATGAACATCGGACGGCAATCACGAGCATACGACACCAGAGAATCCGAAGTGGCTACCGTCTTACGCAAGATAATATCCCCTTTCGCATTATTGCTGATATGGAATTCAAGCTTAGTGAACACCGCACCAAGTATTTCCACATCTCCATTCTGTATTTCCAGCTTGCGGGCATAAACAGCCCCTTCTACAATGGTATCGTTCTGTATCAGCACATCCCTTTCCAGTTCAGCAGATGTACGGGGGAGAATAGAACCTTTTACCAGATTCTCACTTAAAATCACTCCATTCTCCAAACTTATTACTTTCAATTCTTTCATAACTCTACTTCTATTTTATAGAACATAAGTAACGGTATTTACGATAAAAAATTCCCGGCAAGTTTCCTCATCATTCCGGCTACCCGTTTTTCATGTTCTGAAGAACCTAATCTTTGAATCTCTCTCTCCAGATGCTTTCCAATGCGCTGCTTATCTTCTTGTGTCATGGCAGGCATGGACGCTTGCTGAACATTCTGACGTACTTTCCAGTCATTGACTCCCATACGTGCAGTCTGTTCATTCATCACGACCTCAGTTTCTTTACTGCCACCAGCAACAGTCTTCTCTACTACTACCACCGGCAACATCCAACGGGCATTTTTACATCCGCCAATCAACACATGTTCTATATGACTGGCCAATTGCTTTTGCCCAAGCAGATATTGCTTGGCACTCTCTATCAATCCGGCAGCCCGCTGCTTCACTGTGATAGCAGAAATACGTGCCTGTACATCCAACTGCTCTTTATGCCCAACTAATGCCATTGCCGACAGAGATGAGTCCGTATTGCGCAACTGTTCCTTGCGGCTGCTTTCCACAAAGCGGAAGCAAGGTTCCATCAACATGTGAATACGTTGCACCAACTCTCTGTCCAAATTCTCAAAAACAGCGGAGTAACGGGTAGTCAGAATATCATAGTCGTCTATCATCACCAACTTACGATTGGCAAGTTCATCAGACTGAGACTGTAATTCGGCAACTACGGCTTCCACATTCGAGCACTCTTCCATATTTTGCATATCCAGACTGGCAGTGATATATCCCAAAAAGCCTTTGGATATATGTTTACCGATTTGCTGAGTACTGGCTATCTTATGGGCAACTTCAGCTGCATTACATGCCACAACAGAGTTACGCAAGCTTTCAATATGTTTACTGCAATCGTGTACGCTACTGTTATAAGGATTGTCGTCTATTTCCAGATAGATATCAATCGGCTCTTCCAGAACTACAGTCTTGGAAGCTGACTTATCACCTACGGTGAGTGTCACCGTTTCGCTCTTCCGGATCACATCATGTAAGATATGTCTTCGTCCTCCCATAATCAACCCTCCTTCACATTAAGCCAGGTTTCATTCCGGGCCATAAGTTTCTTCATGTTCTCCTTCACTCTTTCATTTAGATCGGAAGTTGCAATCAGTCGTTCCAGCTTTCCAGCCACCATCCGTTGCGATTCTATAGAAACATTTTCCCATCCAGAACCTTCAACCGTGCGTTCCATATTTTCCCGTATCTTCGTGCATGAGCGTTGTCCAATTAATTGTTCAAGTCCTGAAGGCAGTTTCGTTTCCACCACTTCTCCTCTATCTTCTTTTTTCACCAGCATGATAGCAGGCAAATAGCGAAGAACAGACTTGCCAACAAAGGAGTTCAGCTTTATTCTTTGCATTTTAGCGCTTTGCTGCTTGCATGTAGTGAGAAAATTAGTCATTTGTGCAATTAAAGCTTGCGCATTACGCTTAATATGGGCGGCGGCAATAGCTTGTGTAGTAGCCAGAGATTCCGTCTGATTAACCGGAACGGTACCAATCAGATTATTCAGGCGGTTCAAAGTAATGGCAACATCCCACTCACAGAATCGAATAACAGGTTTGTCCAACTCATGAACACGATTATGCAGAGCTACATCAAGTCCTCGGAATAACTTAGAATAGCGCTCTGTCAGAATCACAAAGTCATCTCCCATTCTCTTTTTCAAATCAAGCAACGCCTCTTGTTGCTGTATCAATTCGGACGCATACGCATTTACCGAGCTTAACGCTGTGGCATTTTTCTGTTCTATCTGAGAAGTAACCAGAGAGAAAAAGCCTTTATTAAGCCGTTTGCACAGTTTGTTCGTAGCATCCCTTTCGGCAGCAATAACAGCCGCCTCCATAGCAACCACTGCTGTTGTGACCCCGGAGACCTTATTAGATACAGTATCTATTTTATTGGCCATGTCGCGGGTATCCACTGTAACATCATATTTTGCCATAATCTTTCATTTTCAAATTTATGAATGCTATTTCTCTTTCTCCAGATCGCTAAAGTCATCCAAATCGTCCAGATCATCCAAGTCGTCCAAATCACTCAGATCGTCCAACTCGTCCGCTGTCTCCGATGCTTTAGGAGTCTCATGAACTTCCGGAGCCGTTGTTGTCTCTGTATTTTCCGGAACTTCCGGCTGTACAGGTTCCACAGCTTCAGCCACCGGAGCCATTCTAATAGTTTTTTCCGCTTCTTCCGCCACTTCGGGTTGTGCCGCCGGTTCATCCACGTTTACGGCTTCAGTCACTTTTGCGCTTTGAGGAGCATATCCCGAATAGTCCATAGCCTCGCTGTCATCCACTAATTCAGCATGATGATTGAACACAACATCCTGTCCTTGCTCAGCAATTTCATGCAATGAGTCGGTAGCTACCTGAGCTATATCCAAAGTCATATATTCTTCCACACAATCCTCAACAGCAGGAGCAGGTGGAATATTCGAAGCAAATGCATAAAAAGGATTGATGCCTGCCAAAGGACGGCGACGATCATCCAACAAAGCTACATTATCATTAGCATCCACGATTTCCTTTGCCATTTTATCGCGAAGACTGGCATCAAAGAATTCAATGAATCCATAAACTTTTGCCCGTTCATTAATATCACTCTGCAAAGCTTTCATATATTCCTTGAACTCTTCCTGAGTTTGTTTGAATGATTCAGACTGTTCGGCAAATTGCTGCAAATTACTTTCCAGCTTATCTCCTGCATTCTCCTCCAACTCCTGAGCATCTCCATCCATCATTTGTTGCAACATCCGTGCCTTCATACGATCCAGACGTTCAAAAGTGGATTGTGCAGCAAGGAATTTTGTCAAATTGCTACGCATAATATTAATCAAATCATCTCCGGAAGTCCGGTTACGCCCATAAAAGTCTTGAGTTTCCCGGTGCCATTGATTCAGATAATCACGCTTCTGATTATCAATGTCATTATAGATATCCAAACGGTTCAGTCGCGTTTCCGCTAACAGATTCTGTACGATAGGTGCTACGATTTCTTCTTGTATCTGGCTGATACCATAAGGCATTGTCGTACGGCTTCCGTCTTCTGCAACCCACGAATGATCCTTCATATCATAGCGCATTCGTGAACTTTCCTTCAATTGGAAAGGTGTGTAGTTCTCCACCGTATCGCGGAAGTTGAAATTCGTCTGGCGGATTTTCTCCAACTCATCCTTCTCCAACTTCGGTGAATAGTGATTATAAGAGGTTTTCAGAATGGTGAACAGCAATTGATTAGAACTTTCCACCAGCGAATTAGTGGATTTAACCTTCGCTGCCGCAATTGTCTGTACTGCATACCCCACGTTTGAAATCAAACGGCGTAATACATCTTCAAATTGCTCGCTCTGGTCAGACAATGAATGGCGCATTGCATTCAGCGAATTAAATTGCTCTATTTCTTTATCATACGCTGCCGTATCAAATACATTCAGCACAGGCGCTCCCGACGGATTGGCCGTACCATATTCATTCAAATAAGAAATAACCGGCGAATCGGGAGGAATGACAGGCATGCCTACAGAAACAGTATGCAAGTCCGACAAGAAGTAAGCACTGTCACGCAGATTACGATCCATACGTCCAAAGTAATCATAGAACTTCACTTTAGGTATAGATGTTGAATAATCCTCTGTGGAAACTTCTTCCACTCCCTTACTTTCTTCTACCAAAGGGGCCGTAGTGGAGAGTTCATCCAGTTCTCTCAATTTCTCGGAAAGTGCTCCCTGGTTATTAACTAATTGCAGTTCAAAGTTCTGTACTGAACTATTTCCGGTATGATCTATCACAAAGCTCTTATTCTCGAAAGGAACCTGACTGGCAACGGGGACATAAACCACCCCCATCTTTTCAATCTTATAGTCTCTGAAAATCTGCTGATGCTTGTTTTCCAGTTCTTTCAACTCCACTCCGACATCATCAATGGATTTACCGCTGGATTTAAACAGCTTGTAGTTTTTCATCCCCCAATAAAGACCGGCTACTGCAATAGCAATACTTAGCCACCCAATTACTGCTATCAATGCAAGACCGACAACAAGAATTCCAATTCCTACGTACATCTGCGTCTGGGCTTTTTTCTTACCCGTAGCATTCATAGTCAACGAATTCTTTAATTCTCCCATCTCCTTTTCTAATTCTTCTTCTTGCGACACTATTTTTTCTGCCGCATCTTTATAAAAATCAAAAAGGATTTTCGCTTGATCCTGATACAAATCTTGCGAAGAAGAAAAAACCTTTCCTTTCATAACCAGATATGTTTTTATAGTAAATAAATAAGAATTTAATTTCTAATTGTAGCCTAACTCCAACAGCTTACGCTCGGCCATTGAAAAGCCTTTCGCTTTAGCTTTCCGGTACCACATAACAGCTTCGAAGATATCGATATCAACGCCTTTTCCTGTTTCATACATGATACCCAGACAATATTGTGCTTCTGCATTTCCGGCATTGGCTAAAGATTTATAAATATCGAATGCTTTCTTGTAATCACCATTCTGCGTTGCTTCCCGAGCTGCTTCCAAAGAGTTAGTCTGAGCTTTTTTCTCTGTTTTCTCAGGTTCGGCCTGTTGTTGAGGTTCATTAACAGGAGTCTTTGCCTCCGGCTGGGATTTAGATCGAGATTGTTCTTCAACTTTAGGCTGCTTTTGCTGCTCTACAGCCTTAACCGGAGTTTCCTCAGGAGTAGCAACAGGCGCCACAGTCGTGGTATCCTGCACCACAGTAATAGTGTCAGCAACCACAGCCGGAGGTGCAACAACTGGCTTAGGTTTGGATGCAAGCACAAAATACAAACAGATCAAAACCAAGATCAGAAATATACAGCCACCTACTATATATATAGATTTTCTGGATTTCTTTTGAATAGCAGGGGCTTCTTCTTTTCTTTCCGGATCCGGCTGCTTCACTTCAGGCTCTGGCGATTTTATTTCCGGTTGATTTGATTCAACAACCGGCTCACTTTGCTTCATTTCCGGTTCAGCCTGTACAACTTCCGGTTCAACCTGTTTTACATCTGCTTCTGCAAGTTCTAGTTTATCCTCAGTAGGTTCTGATTTTGCTTCAACAAGTTCCGGTTTTGCTTCAGTAGGTTCGGAAACAACTTCAGCAGGTTCACTCTCTGCCGATTCTATTTCCGGTTCTACTTGTTCGATCTCCGGTTCCGCTTGTTCTATTGCCGGTTCAACCAATTCATCCGCAATCTCAGTATTTTTCTCTTCTATCTCTTCAAGGACTTCTTCCGGTTTTTCCTCAATAGCCTCTACTTCCTCTGGTTGACCTTCCTCAATCAATGATATTTCCGCTGGAATATCCAGTAGAATAGTCTCTTGCCCTGACTTTCTATAAAATGCATCTAAAATACCCCGAATAATACTAAAGTAATAAACTTCCTCCTTAAACAGTGATGGAAAATTCAAATACAACTGTTCAGCCATCTTCCAATACAATTCTTTATCGGAAGTATTGTCACAAGTATCAAACAAATTATTCGCTTCTTTCAATAAAGGCAAGAAACGTAAATTGATTCGAAGCACTTTCAGTCTAAGTACATTCAGGAAATTCGCCTCACATAAATCAGCATATTCATTCAGGTACTTCACCAATTTAGGCACCTTTTCTGCATAAGGTTTTATTTGAATACGCAGCTTGTTGATAGCCTGTTGGCACACCTCACTATCTGCCTGAGGCTTCTTGAAGTTTTCAGCAAGTACAGCCAGCTCCGGAGCTATTTTCTTTAGAATAACATGTTCCACATTCTTCTGAAGGGTAGACCGCAAAAGTTGAAAGCGTTCTGCATCTTTCAAGTTTAAAACAAACTTCTGAGGGAACAGATCTTTCCTGATTGCCTCCAGCATAGCCACCAATGAAACATTATCCACCTCCAAAGCAGCAGCAATGCTTTCGCACTCTTTTAAAGTAAACTTTCCACTCTTTTCAATAATAACCCGACGGATTTTAGTTATCTCATCCAACAAATATGTTCTATTCATAATACCAAATTCATAAAAAGTCTCTAAAAATACATATTATTTTCACCAAAACAACTCTTTTCACGACTTTTTCACTCATATATGCCTATTTCTCACGGTTTTCCGTGACAAACTATATTTTACTTTGGAAAAATTAATAGAATCTGAGAGAACATTTATAAGATACCAAACGTTATATTAACAAAACCATAATTCAAGACAAATTATGAATACGTTATTAACATCTTTAATGCTTATAATTATGACTCACGAAATGCCGAAACTTCCGTATGCAAATAATGCATT
>OHDS01001015.1_pt1 | contig 12145 bp, 9 predicted proteins | sample 1567031 | NCBI WGS metagenome assembly OHDS01 (sample SAMEA3879503, study PRJEB24766) | human gut metagenome | biome: human-associated habitat; feature: feces | place: USA | collected 1985/1987
CATCGACCGGAAAGTTCTGGAATACAGTCCCAGTGCGGGATATCGCAGTTACCGCGAGAAGTTGGTGGGTTACTATGCAAAGTACAATATCAATCTGACTGCAGACGACATCATCATCACTTCCGGCGGCTCGGAGGCGGTGTTGTTCTCTTTCCTGGCTTGCCTCAATCCGGGGGATGAAATCATTGTTCCCGAGCCGGCCTATGCCAATTATATGGCGTTTGCCATCTCTGCCGGAGCCAAGATACGCACCATTGCCACGACCATCGAAGAGGGTTTCTCGTTGCCCAAGGTAGAGAAGTTCGAGGAGTTGATTAACGAGCGCACGCGTGCTATTTTGATTTGCAATCCCAACAATCCTACGGGTTACCTCTATACACGCCGTGAAATGAACCAGATTCGCGACCTTGTGAAGAAGTACGATTTGTTCCTCTTCTCGGACGAGGTGTACCGTGAATTTATTTATACGGGTTCTCCCTATATCTCTGCCTGCCATCTGGAGGGCATTGAGAACAATGTGGTGCTGATTGATTCCGTGTCCAAGCGCTATTCGGAGTGCGGCATCCGCATCGGTGCCCTGATAACGAAGAACAAGGAAATCCGGGATGCTGTCATGAAGTTCTGCCAGGCACGTCTCAGTCCTCCGTTGATAGGCCAGATTGCCGCAGAAGCATCGCTGGATGCCGATGAGGATTATCTGCGCGACACATACGATGAATATGTAGAACGCCGTAAATGCTTGATTGACGGATTGAACCGTATACCGGGCGTATATTCGCCCATCCCGATGGGAGCATTCTATACGGTGGCAAAGCTTCCGGTAGATGATTCGGACAAGTTCTGTGCCTGGTGTCTGTCGGAGTTCGAATACGAGGGACAGACGGTATTCATGGCGCCTGCGTCCGGATTCTATACTACGCCGGGTTCCGGTCGCAACGAAGTGCGTATCGCATACGTACTGAAGAAAGACGACTTGAACCGCGCCTTGTTTGTATTGCAAAAAGCATTGGAAGCCTATCCAGGACGAACCGAATAAAATGAAATAATTCATTAGGCGCGGATTACGCGGATTACACGGAAAACTTAAGATAAAGACGTTTGTTTCAAATCTTCCGTGTAATCTGCGCCTAAAAAATAATGACCCATGAACTTATCTCGCTTTATAGCGTTGCGCATTTATCGCAACTCGGAGCCGGGCAAGCAAGTTTCCCGTCCGGCTGTCCTTATTGCCATGGTGGGTATTGCTCTCGGACTGGCGGTGATGATTATTGCCGTGTCCGTCATTGTTGGCTTCAAGAGCGAGGTAAGGGATAAAATCGTGGGTTTCGGTGCCCATATCCAGATAGGCAACCTGGATGCTGCACGCTCTTATGAGACGCGCCCGGTGGTGGTGGGCGACAGCATGATGGCTGCGCTTTCCGATTATCCCGAAGTGAAGCATGTACAACGCTACTCCACCAAGCCGGGGATGATAAAGACCGCCGATGCCTTTCAGGGAATGGTGCTGAAAGGTGTGGGGCAGGAGTATGACAGCACCTTTTTCCACCGCCATCTGCTGGAGGGGGAGTTTCCGCAATTCAGCGATTCCGCTTCGTCCAACCGCGTAGTCATCTCAAAGTCTCTTGCCAACAAGCTGCAATTGAAACTCGGTGACAAGATAGACACCTACTTCATCCAGGACGATGTGCGTGCTCGCCGCCTGAAGATTGTAGGTATCTACCAAACCAACTTCTCCGAATACGACAACCTATTCCTGCTTACCGACCTCTATTTGGTGAATCGCCTGAACAACTGGGAGCCGGACCAGGTGAGCGGTGTGGAGCTGGAAATACGCGATTATGACAAGCTGGAAGAAACCACCTATGAGATAGCTGTCGATACGGACGAGAATCCCGACCGCTATGGTGCCGAGTATTGCGTCCGCAATGTAGAGCAGCTCAATCCCCAAATCTTTGCCTGGCTGGGCATCTTGGATGTCAACATCTGGGTCATTCTCATTCTGATGATTGGAGTGGCGGGGTTCACCATGGTATCCGGCCTGCTGATTATCATCATAGAGCGTACCTCCATGATAGGCGTGCTGAAGTCTTTGGGAGCCAATAACCTTACCATCCGTAAAGTCTTCCTTTGGTTTTTGGTCTTCCTCATTGGGAAAGGCATGCTTTGGGGGAACATAATCGGCCTTGCGTTCTATTTCGTGCAGCGCTGGTCCGGCTTGTTCAAGCTCGACCCTGAAACCTATTACATGGCTACTGTTCCGGTATCTTTCAATATCTGGCTGTTCCTGCTGCTGAATGCCGGCACATTGCTGGCTTCGGTCCTGATGTTGCTGGGCCCATCATTCCTGATTACACGCATCCATCCGGCAACTTCCATCCGTTACGAATAAGAGAATCACTTTCTCAGAAAATCGCTTTTCTTGCGGAACAGACAGTACCATTTCCAACGTAAAGACTGTATCGGCTGCAATAAGTCGAAAGCCGGTAGTGTGAAGTAATATCTACGTTGTTCTTCCAGGTCGCGGGCGGTCTTGTTGACAATGACGGCCTGCAGGGTGAAACGGAACAGGAACAAAAGACAAGCGACGCCTGCTGCCAGCCAGTGGAAGTGCAGAATGCCGATGACCATCGCGGCTATCCAGGATGCGTGGAATACCAGGCGGGTCAGGGTCTCAAAACCGGCCAGCCAGCGTTGCATTCCATGATACAGCCGTGCTGTGGAGGCGTAGCCTATTTTCTCTTCTTTCCAGTCCTTGGTACGCAGAAGCGGCTGCATGCGCACAATGGCATTGGCATCCGTTTCTACCCGCGTGTTCTCCGGGGTAGCCACGTGGTTGATGAACAAATCGTCGTCTCCCCGTTGCAGGTTGAGGTGTGCGGAGAATCCTTTCTGTTGGTAGAAGAGTTCCTTCCGGTAGGCCAGGTTACGCCCGATGCCCATGTAGGGGCTGCCTGCCAGGGCAAATCCCAGATAGCGCATGGAAGTGAACAGATTGTCGAATGCCGCCCGTTTGTGCAGCCAGCCTTTGCCGCGTTCGTAGCCGCTGTATCCCAGCACCACTTGGGTACGTGATGTGAAGTTGCGTGCCATCAGTCGCAGCCATTGGTTGCTTTGGGGCATGCAGTTGGCATTGGTAAACACCAGCCATTCATATTTGCTGGCCTTGATTCCAAGCGTCACGGCCAGCTTCTTGCGGCTGATGTAACGGGAGGAATCGGGTACGAAGCTGTGGTAGAGATGGGGATATTTCTCCTCGAGGATGGTCAGGTAATCCTCGCTCTCATCAGTGTTGCCGTCGTTAATGACGATGACTTCAAATAGGGGATAGTCCTGCTCCAGCACGGCGCCCAGGTTGCGGCGCAGATTCTCGGATTCCTCGCGGGCGCAGATAATGACGGATATGGGGGGCAGTTCCTGGGTGAAGTGCGTGTCTCCCTGCTTCACGGCACGGCTGCGCGCATGAATACGGTTGTAGAGACAGAGGTAGTAGATAATTTGAATAAGGAACAGACCACCCGCCGTAGCGAGTACGATAATTTCAGTTGAATCTAATGTAAATGCTTCCATGTGCAGTAGGACGTTTATGTGCTGCAAATTTACACAATTTCCGGCACTACCTCAAACTTTGTTCCGGGAAAGTGCTTGGACAAATACTGCTTGATGTATTTCATCGTGTCTTCCTGGATAGTCTTGTCCTCTACCGTGGGATAGAGGTTGTAGAGTACCGTATCGAGCGCGATGTCCCGGTTCTTGATGGCTTCGAAGCTCAGCAGGGTGTGGTTGATGCTGCCCAGCTTTCCGGAGGTGACAAAGATAAGCGGGTACTGCTTCTCCGCAATGTAGTCTATCGTCAGGAAATCTTCGGTAAGGGGAACCATCAGACCGCCGGCGCCTTCTACGAGCACGGTATCATAGCGATGGGAAAGTTCCCTGGTGGCACGCTCTATTTTTCCGAAGTCTATCGGGCGCTTGTCTATGCGGGCGGCGAGGTGGGGAGAGCAGGGATAGGAGAATATCTCGGGCATGGTCAGCCCCTCTTTGTCTTCCGGCAGGTAGCCGGTTCCGGTGAGGCGGCGGTGCAGGTCGATGTCCTCGGAATGACCGGTGTTGCCGGTCTGGATGAATTTTTGGGTGATGACGCGCAGGCCGCGTTGCATAAGCTCACGGGCGTACCAGGCGGTGCAATAGCTTTTTCCGGCATCTGTATCAATGCCGCTGATGAAGTAGATGTTTTTTGTTTCCATTATTTTGTTTTTTTTCGTGCGATGATATAAATAGGGTGATAGGTCAGGCTTACGTTGCCTGCGGCATCACTGAACCGGGTTGTGTATTCTTTGCAGAAGGATTGCAGGCGACTACGCGTCCACATCCTTTTTTCCGTACCCGTGACTCCGGTTTGCTTCAGATGCTTCAGCACTGCCTGGGGAGTGGGGAAGGGCAAGGATATCACCTCTTCTTCGGCATGAAGAATATCGAAACCGGGAGACAGCAGGGCTTGCAGCTCCTCAACGGAGAGATAGTCCAGCCCGTGCCCAGTCAGTTGGCGTATTTCGTGCATGTTTGTGGCGCCGAAGGTGCTGAAGGCAAGCAGGCCGTCTGCCACCAGTGCTTGGTGGCAGCGGGTGAAGAAAGCACCTGGGTCGTTGAACCATTGCAGGGTGGAGCACGAGGTTATCAGGTCGGTTTCTCCGGGGAAGTCGATGGCTTCGGCATCACCGGGGACGAACTGCACGGTAGTGCCGTCGCAAAGTTCCTTGACGCACTCCTCCATTTCCCGGCACAAGTCGTTCAGCAGCAGAGCTTCCGGTTGCAAGGTGTGGAGGAGGATACGTGAGTAGCTTCCCGTTCCGCAGCCAAACTCTACGACACGGCGGAAACGTGTGTATGGTTCCTTTATGAGCTGCATCATCTTCTCGGCGACTTGTTGCTGCACGCGGGCCTCCCGGGTATAGGTATTCCGGGCTTTGGCAAAGCGGGCGGCTATCAGTTGTTTGTCCATCGGGTTCAGTGGCTTGTCCATAGGTCTTGCAGGTAATGTCTGAATAACTCTTCCTGGTAGTGGGCATCCTCCGTTTGCAGTACGGGGGTGCCGAGTATTTCCCAGGCTTGCAGCTGGTTGGCTGGTGGAATGATGCGGTCGTTGCCTCCCGTTACTGCCTGCTGCCAATGGAAGGTGGCAGCAGGCAGTGTGTGGTACATCTTCTCAATCTCCGTCAACTCATCTCTCAACTCTTCCAGCGGACGGCGGGGGGTGATTTCCAGGAAAGCTTTGAAGGCTGCTCCGTTGGCGCACATGCGGCGGAGGAATTTGTGCAGTGAAGCCCCAGTCAGTCCGTCCAATGTCCCGTGGTAGATGGCGGGTGGAATGCCCATATGCTGGTCTATGGGGTAGGGCGTTCCGTTGATGGCGATGCTGTTTGCCATATGGATACCTTCGCCGGACGTACCTGGCGATGAGAGCTGTGGCACGGTCTGCGAAGCCGCCCATACCCCCATAGACCAGCCGATGAGGTTGATTTCGCGGTATTCTTCCAGTCCGGAGGCGTCAAAATCCAGTGTGCGGTAGTCATAGCACACCATGAAGTCGCTGGCTACCGGACGATACATTTTGAAAGGCGTCTCATCGGCTCCCCAGCCGGCAAAGAACAGCAATAGCCGGGGATGATGCTCGTGTATAATGTAACTTTGTTTCATCTGTTTTTAGAATCGTATAGCGTTAGTATTCCTCTCTTCCTTTAGGGGAATAAGGGGTATAAGTTCTCCAATCTCATCTTCCCGTATGTCTGCCGTCAGCGAGAAGCGGATGCGTGATGTCCCTTCGGGCACCGTGGGCGGGCGTACCGGCAGTGCATAAAAGCCATGCCTCTGCAGCAGCTCTGCGCACAGCACGGTGTCGGCACTGGGGCCAATAATCAGTGGGACGATATGGCTTGCGCTGGGGCATCCGTACCCCTTGGCTTGTAATGCTTCGCGCAGTGTCCGACTGATTCTTGCCAGATGCTCGCGGTGGTCCTGCATTCCGGCAAGTTTCCGTACGATAAACAGTGTCCAGGCAATACTTGTCGGAGGCAATGCCGTGGTGAAGATAAGGGTTCGCATCCGGTTGACGAGATACTCGCGTATCGTCCGGCAGCAGGCGATGTATGCACCGGCAGACGCAGCCGCCTTGCCGAAGGTGCCCACGAGGAAATCTATATCCCGGATACATCCGGTTTCTTCGGCGCAGCCCAGGCCGCGCAGTCCCCTTACGCCGAATGCATGGGCTTCGTCCACATAGAGCAGTACGTTGGAGTATCTTTTTTTCAAACGCACCAATGCCGTGAGGTCGGCTTGGTCACCGTCCATGCTGAAGATGCTTTCTGTGACGATAATCAATTGCCGGAATGTTGCATGGTGTTGTTCCAGCAGGCGTTCCAGTTGCACCAGGTCGTTGTGGCGGAAGCGGATGCAGCGTGCGGTGGATAGGCGGATGCCGTCGATGATGCTGGCATGCACCAGCTTGTCTGCCAGTATTAGGGTTTGTGCATCGCTCACGGCGGGCAGAATCCCCATATTGGCATGATAGCCGCTATTGAGCACCAGTGCTGTCTCTGTGCCGAAAAGTGTGGCGAGTTCCGTCTCCAGTTCTTCGTAAATCCCGAAGTTCCCCGTCAGCAGGCGGGAGGAGGAGGAAGTCGGCAGGAAGGTGTCCGGTGTCAGTGTCTGCAGGAATTCTTCCTTTAGCTGGCGGTCGGCAGCCAGGCCCAGGTAGTCGTTGGACGAAAGGTTCAGCATATGCCGGCCATCGGCTATAACCGTGCGTCCCTCGTGTGTCAGTTGCGGCAGGCGGCGCAGGTTGCTGTGTTCTTTCAATGTTTGCAGCTCTTGCTGCATATATTCTATTGCATTCATAATTCTTTTAAAATGTGCCAATGTGGTTTTAATGTGCTAATGTGCCAATGTGCTAATATGCCAATGACCTGCGGCGTGATAGCGCAGCGTAAACATTGCGCAGCCAATTGGCACATTAGCATATTAGCACATTCTTATAATTTTCATCAACCCTCCCGTCAGCTTCCTCAACTGTTCCGGCTCTATAATGAACGGAGGCATCAGGTATACCAATCTTCCGAACGGGCGTACCCAGATTCCCTCCTCAACGAAGCGTTTTTGCATCCACGCCATGTCTACGGGCTTTTTTGTCTCAATCACCCCGATGGCTCCCAGCACACGTACATCCGTCACTTGCGGTAATCGGCGTGCCGGTTCAAGCTCTTCTTGCAGTTGCCGGCTGATGCGAGTCACCTTGCCTTGCCAGTCGTATTCGGGCGAGGTCAGCAGCTTCACCGAAGCGCACGCTACGGCGCATGCCAGTGGATTCCCCATAAAGGTGGGTCCGTGCATAAACACCTCCGGTGTATGGTTGGAGATGGTATCCGCCACTTCATTCGTCGTCAGTACGGCAGACAGCGTCATGTATCCGCCCGTTATGGCCTTTCCTATGCACATGATGTCCGGTTCTACACCCGCGTGCTCCCAGGCAAAGAGTTTTCCCGTCCGTCCGAAGCCCGTGGCTATCTCATCGAATATCAGCAGCAGGCCATGTTCCTTGCATATCTGTGCCGCTTCGCGCAGGTACTGGGGGTGGTAGAACCACATGCCGCCAGCGCCCTGCACCACAGGTTCGAGGATAAGCGCTGCCAGTTCCTCGTGATGCTCCTCTACCAGTTTCCGCAGTTCCACCGTATCCCGTTCATCCCATTCGCCGTGGAAGCGCGAGCGCGGCTGCGGCACGAAATAGCGCACCGGCAATGATGCCCCGAACAGCGAATGCATGCCCGTCACCGGGTCGCAGACAGACATGGCATTCCATGTATCCCCGTGATAGCCCGAACGGATAGTCACAAAATTGTTCTTCTTCGCCTTTCCCTTGCCATACCAGTACTGCACGGCCATTTTCAAGGCCACCTCTACTGCCACCGAGCCCGAGTCGGCATAGAATATCTTCTGCATGGACGGCGGGACAAGCGGTAGCAGCAACTGGCCCAGTTCAATGGCAGGGTCGTGTGTCAGCCCTCCGAACATCACATGCGACATCTTGCCCAGCTGTTTCTCTGCCGCCCGGTTCAGTGTAGGGTACCCGTGGACGGCGCACCACCACGACGACATTCCCTCTACGAGTGTTTCTCCGCTTTCCAGGGTGATGGTGGCGCCTTCGGCATGCTTCACCTTGTACACCGGTAGCGGGTTGGTGGTGGAGGTATAGGGGTGCCATAGGTGCTCTCTGTCGAACTGCGAGCCGCAGAACCGGTATCCGGCATCTTCTATCAGTACCTTGTCTTCTGACACTTTCGAGCCGAGCGTTGTCAGCAGGTCGCCCACGATGGCGGAGTTGATGCCGATGTGTAGCGCTTGCTTTACGGCCTCCTTGCTCAGTTGCGAGCGTCCTCCGGCAAAGCGGAGGAAAGCTGTCGGGTTGATGAAGCGGAAGAGGGCGATGGTGGTCAGTATTTCCTCCTCGCTGAGTGGTGCCTGCCGTTCCAGCGGTGTGCCGGGGATGGGGCTCAGGAGGTTGATGGGGATGGACTGTACTTCCAGCTCGCGCAGTGTGAAGGCGAATTCGATGCGTTGCTCCATGCTCTCGCCCATGCCGATGATGCCGCCGCTGCAGATGTCCATGCCTACATTGCGGGCGGCTTGCAGGGTGCGCAGCTTCTCTTCCTGCGTGTGCGTGCTGCACAGTTGGGGAAAGTAGGAGGGGGCTGTCTCCAGGTTGCAGTGATAGCGGGTGATGCCTGCGTCGTGCAGTGCCCGCATTTCGTCTTCGTTGAGCAGTCCCAGTGATGCGCACAACTGGATGGACGAGTGCCGGCGCATGTGCCGGGCGGCTTCGCACAGTTTCTCCATGTTTCTGGAGGAGGGCTTCCGTCCACTGGTCACCAGCGAGAAACGTGCCACGCCCTGGGCTTCATTATGCAGGGCATGCCGCAGGCATTCTTCTTTGTCCACCAGGTCGTACACGTCTGCCTGGGTTTTGTAGTGCGACGACTGTGCACACCACTTGCAGTTTTCCGGGCATCGTCCGGACTTGGCATTAATGATGGAGCACATGTCGAACTCCTCCGAGGCTCGGGCCCGGGTTATCTCGTGGGCAGCTTCGTATAGCGCTTCCTTGTCGGGTTGCACAGCCAGCCATTCGGCTTCTTCCTTACTGATGTGGCTGCCGCGCAGCACTTGTTCCTTTAATTTCTGTAGGGTCATATCTTTCTTGGGTTATGTTCATGGATAAAGACAGAGGTACGGATTGCCGGGGCGGTGCAGCTCGTCATTCTGCTGCATGGCTTCCGGTAATCCGTACCTCTTGTTCTCTTTTGTTTCAGGCTATATGTGTCTTGTCCGCCCGTATTCCCGCAGGGGCGGATGACTTGTGTTTCAAAAAGAATGTGCCGGTTCGTTCCCAGCTCCGTGAGGATACTTGTCAGGGCGCTGCTGCTACCCAGCGGAATGCCGGTGTCGGTTTCTCTTCCTTCCGTTTCTCCTTTCCAGGCACTCTCTTCCCCGCATCCGGCATGTCCGGCGGTTCCCGCAGCCTTCTGTTTGGACAGAGAGCTGTCTGCCACGCTTTTGCGCAGGCAACCGATAGTGACACACCGTCCTATGCTGGCAAATGCAGCGTAGGCTTTTCTGCTCCAGCGGCGGAAGCGGATGGTAGGTGCGGCGGGTGATGTATTCCTCATGTTTTTTTCAGCCTGATGCGGTTTTGTTTCCTTTTAGCGGATGCAAATGTAGAAAAAATAATTTCATAACGGTAATGGTCATGCATGAAAAAGCCGCGCAAATGCAACTATTGCGCGGCTCTTCTTTAAGGAATGTCGTAGGATTTCACTCTTTGGACGACTGGTAGTAGAGATACCAGTCATTATTGGTGGCACCATTGGACTCTACCCATTTGGCGAAATCGGGATACTCCAGGTCGATGCGTACGGTTTCCTTTGCCGGAGTGAACCGGATGGGGCCTTCCGTGCCGGTTGTGGCCGGCAGCATGATGGCGAATGGATATTTGCCGTCCTTGTTGATGTAGTAGGCATCGTCTTCGGCTCCGATTTGCTTTGCGTTGGCTTTACCGGTCGCTTTCTTCTTGGGCAGATGCACTTCTGTCCGGTTGTCGGCTCCGGCTGTATACTGGGCAATGATGAACGGGTTCAAGTCGCTCTCCAGATTCTTCTTAGGCAATGTGTTGTCTGCAAATGTACGGGTTACGGTAAATTCGTTGCCCTGCACAGACTTTGCATCGGGGAATAGGATGACAGAAGAGGTCTCTGTTTCATCGACTGCTCCGGCAGGCAGTTCTATGCTGCCTCGCTGGCTGGCCACATATTGCACGGCAAATGCGTTGGAGTATGTGGCGGCACCACTTTGCTGTACGGGTACAAAGGTGTCTTCCACCTTCAGCACATAATTGTTGCTGTTGAATGAAATGGCCCGTTTGTGTTCGATAATCACGTCGTTCAAGTCATAGTCACCGCCATTGGGCCAGATGTCTTCGTAGGCATACGTGCGGTAGGTTGTTTCGGAGCTCGTCACCGTAGGCTCTTCCGGGTCTATGACCGGACGGTCCGGGTCTTGAATGGCTTCATTGGGGTTGGCATCGATACAGAACAGTATGTCTTCGTAGCTGGTATCATCGCCATCTTCTACTCCGTAGACTACCGTGCCGTTGCTGGTGGAGAGGGAGATAAAGCGAGCTTGTTGGCCTGCATATATCTTGTTCCATTCTTTATTGGAATATATATAATTTATAGAGTAGTCGATACCTTTATTGGGGGTATATCCATTGGGGATGATGAAATATCCTATGGTATATCCTGCCGGGAATTTGGTGGAGACATTACCGTTTTCGTCCTGATACAGAAGTTGTATTTTTGTATTCCTCTCTATAGGAGCGGCAGATTGGGAATACTTGTTACTACCTCGTCCGGTATATGGGTCGTCTCCTGCAATGGATGCATTAGGGATGATAATGAATTTGTCTACCTTGTCAGGGCTGTTGGGAACGTCATTGGTCTTGTAGTAATAATAGCCGATGGAAGTCAGGTAACCGGCACGTTCGGTCAGGAAGGTCAGATACAGTTCTGCATCGGTAATCGTTACGTGTTGTCCCTGGTTGTTGATATATGCTTGGGCAATGGTGGTGTTCACATGCTTTGTATCGCTCACCAAAGCTCTGTTGTCCAGATTGCTGGGTTTGCTGTCATAACCTTTCCACAGTGTGTGTTGTAACTGCTTTAAAGTTCCGTCATTGAAATTTCCCGTAGTTACAATGTCATTATTATCAATAATCTCACCGTGAGATTGTCCCCATCCAACGATGGAGTATACCCGTTCCTTCCTATCCTTTAGGTCGATAGTCAGGTTGGATTTTGCACGTGTCATGGCAGTTGAGCGGGTGTTGGCATTATTTTCGGTCATATCTACCACCACTTTGCCGTTTTCCACATCCGCTTCCACATACATGGGGGCTCCCCAGCTTTGTGAGATGATATATACCTTTTCTGTCGCTTTGGGCAGTTCTACGTTGCCGGTGAAGCGTCCGTCTGCATCTGCAAAGATTTTAAAAACCGCTTCGCCGTTGATGGAGTAGAGGTTGTTTGTCTGATAGGTGATGGGGTCTTCTGTAAACACCTCTATTAATGCGCCTCCTGCGATTTTTCCATAATTCACGTCAAAAGCTACCTGGGCTGTTGTTGCAAAGTCAAAGTATTCGCTCTCCGGCTTTAGTTCTGTTTTTCCACGTTCGGGATTGTATAGGTCTTTTTCGGTACATCCCGTGAATATGCTGCAGGCAATTGCTGAAATGAGGGTTGCAGCACTAACTTTCGTCATAAGTCTAACTTTCATATTTTTATTGTTGTAGATTGCTTGCTTGTTTGTCTTATGAACGCTGTCTATATCACAACCGCCACCCACTTCACAGACGAGTTGTAGATACTACATTTTCTCGAGCGCTTTTTTCATGTTGCAAATATAAACATAGTATTTATAATCTACAACTTTTGGGGTTTAAAAACACTTTTGGTGGGTTAAAAAGTTGTATAAAGTGAATTGATACTAATTGGATGAATCGAATGGTGCGGGCATAAAAAAAGGCTATCTATCCCAGACAGCC
>OHDS01001030.1_pt1 | contig 12024 bp, 9 predicted proteins | sample 1567031 | NCBI WGS metagenome assembly OHDS01 (sample SAMEA3879503, study PRJEB24766) | human gut metagenome | biome: human-associated habitat; feature: feces | place: USA | collected 1985/1987
TTTATGCATTTGAAATGCTGTACTGGACGGGAATGAGATTAGGTGAGCTGCTTGCACTTACGATATCTGTTACTTGTGAATAATGATATCAAAGATGTTGTGGGGCTTGAGAATTTTAGAAGTGAGCAGAAAGAAAAGATTCGGCAGATTGAGGACAGACAGCAGGAGATATACAGAGAAAGCTCGAACCGGAAACGTAGCATTAAGACAGAAGCACAATATCGGGAATATCAGATATGGCATATGGAAGTGCAGGAAGAACTGGATGAGCTTAAGCAGGAGAAAAGTGGAATTAAGAGGCAGATACAGCTTGCTGATGACATTATAAAAGAAGATTTGTATACGGCTTATTATGCAGTGTCTGAGAAAGAAGAGATTGTTGCAGACAGGGAGATTGAGATACCGGGGATGGAAGATGTGGCTATTGAGCCAGAGACGAATGTTGTGGTAATGAATCCAGACAATAATCAGAATGAAATAAGCAGACTGAAAGAGCAAGCTGATAGTGCGAGAAAACAACAGACTGATTTAGATGGCATAGGAATACCAGAGATTCATAATTCGTCTGATGTGAATATGGCAAGAGTTGGCGAAAGTATAACTGATGTAAAAGGTAAAAGCGAATTTATGGAACCTAAAGAAAAAGAGCCTATGGACAAAGTTGGCTGGATTGTAAGGAGAATATCAGAGCTAGGTGGTTATGAGAATGTCGGTGATTCTGTTAAGGCAGATACATTCGGATTTGATATTGCTGATGTAAGTGAAAGTATAAGACTGTTTTCAGATGCAATGAAACGGCTGGGGATAAAGCTTGATGGAGATGAGCTTTATGAGGAGTTTCAGAGGATTTATGATGAGAGTGTTGATAGAGATGTTGGTAAAGATAAAGCAAAGATAAGATGTGGAATAGGGGCAGAGGAAGATGATTCCTCTGCCCTTATTCCCCTTGCATATTTATTTGATAAAACGCCTGTTTTATGCTATGATAATGATTGTAAAATGAGCAGGAGGCACAAGTGTAATGAAATTATCCGATAAAATAAGAGTATTAAGAGAAAAGTTTTTAATGACACAAGAAGATTTCGCAAAAGAGCTAGGTGTAGCGTCTTCGACAGTAAATAGATGGGAAACTGGAAAGGCTAGACCTAATATTGCTGCTATGAGAAATATAAAGGGATTTTGTGAAGAACGAGATTATCCTTATGAAGAAATAGAAAATGAATGGTTAAGTCATTAATAGGCATAAACGTAATTTGTAACAATTAATTGAAAGGTAACATTATAAATGAATAAGTTAAAACGACACAAACAAATTAGAGTATTTGAAGGCTTCGCCGGCTATGGAGGTGCAACATATGGACTGCAACGAGCGGGGATAAATCACAAAGTTGTCGGATATTCGGAATTTGATAAATTTGCTTCTGCATTATATGATGCTAATCATACGGACAAAAAAGGAAAGCCTATACATAACTGGGGAGATATAACACAGATAAATCCAGAAGATTTACCTGAATTTGATCTGTTTACAGGAGGATTTCCTTGTCAACCATTTTCTACTGTAGGAATGCAACAAGGAGAAAATGATCAGTATGGAAGGGGAACATTATTATATGATATTTTAAGGATTTGTGCTGTAAAAAAACCAAAATATATTTTTATGGAAAATGTAAAGGGACTAGCTACGAAAAGGTTTGAAAATACATTTAATACGTTGAAGAATTCATTAAAAGAAATGGGGTATGGAGATTTAAAATATGCGATACTTAATACAAAGGATTATGGAATTCCACAAAACAGAGAAAGACTATGGATGTTTGCTCGCTTAGGAGGATTGCCAGATGATTTCTCAATGACACCACCGACTATTGAAAATGGATTAAGATTGAAAGATTTTGTTGATGATAATCCAGAAGATTTCTTGTATTTGTCACAGAAACAGATCCAGAGGATAAAGGATTTTTATGGGATACCATCATTTGTTGTTTCAGAAGCATCTTGCTTTGATTTATACAATAGAAAGATAAGAGATGATGGCATTAGCATTACAATTTTAGCACCTGAGCATAATAAATTAAGATTGGTTGAGCCTACAGGTCCTGATGGGATAGAGATTGTTCGTAAATATTCGGTGACAGAACAATTTAGATTGATGGGATTTAAGGATGGAGAAGTTGATTTTGCAAATCAGTCATATACACAGTTATCTAAGCGAGCAGCTAATGGTTGGGATGTAAATCTTGTTGGAATATTATTAAATCATATATGGGGGCAATTATTATGAAAATAGATTTTGCAACACTAGCATTTGGGCACAAGGTCAAAGTTGGAGGTTCAACGCCTAATTGGGCAACGGCGTTGGGACAGGGAAAGGAACATAAAATAAATAATGATGCAGAAATTGATGAATTATTAAAAGGAATGGTATATTCCGCAGTTCCACTGGAAAAAGTTTCAACTAAAATAGGAAAAGGTGGAAATGTAGTTTTTGGAAATGTAAAGAACTCACCAGTAGTTTTAGCTGCTCTTTTTCAGAAAGTATATGTAAATGATGTACTTATAGATGATGGGAAATATATTCTGTTAATTACAAGAGACACCTCTATGTCTCATGCAGGGAGACTTAGGGTTAAATATGGACCTAGTAATACATATTATGACAATGAAGATATATATTCTAATGATATCTTTATAAAACAGATGAAGAAACAATTAGGGTTAGGAGAAAATGCATGTTGGTTTGTATCAGATATAAATATTAGAAATCAAAATGAATTGATTCTAACAGCAACAATTGTTAATGCTACGGAAAATGTTGAATATGATGATACAAAGGCTTTACATATGGCATGGGGAAAACTTAATCCTACTTATGTATATTCTATAGATAAGCGGAATAAAGGTGAAAAAAATAGAATAATATTTGGTGCACCGGGAACCGGTAAAAGCCATAAACTTGAAAAAGATAGTGCGGTTTTTGGTGATAATGTTGAAAGGGTGACTTTTCATCCTAATTATTCGTTTTCACAATTTGTCGGTACATATAAACCTGTTCAGGGAGAAAAGCCAGGGGATATAACATATGAGTATGTTCCTGGACCATTTATGAGAGTTTATACACGAGCAGTAAATAATCCAGGAGAGGATTATTTACTTATTGTAGAAGAAATTAATAGGGCTAATGTGGCAGCAGTTTTTGGAGATGTTTTCCAGTTGTTAGATAGAAAAGATGGTGTTAGTGAATATCCGATTGCAACAACAGAAGATATAAAAAAATATTTTAAAAAAATAATCAATGAAAAAAAGGAAAATCCTTTTTGACGTTGAAATATGTAAATGTAGGCAGTTTTTGTTACCCGGAAGGGAGACATAGTATGACATTACGAGAACAATTTGAAAAAAGAGAGCATGATATCCTGAGCGCTTATGCATCATTCAGTGATCAGTCACAGGGACGGGAACATTATGAAGAACCATGTGATCTGCGCCCGGTTTATCAGAGAGACCGCGACCGGATTTTACATTGCAAGTCATTTCGCCGTCTAAAAGGGAAAACGCAGGTATTTTTATCGCCGGAGGGAGATCATTACCGAACCCGGCTGACACATACGTTAGAGGTGTCGCAGAATGCCAGGACTGTGGCAAAAGCACTTTGTTTGAATGAAGATCTGACCGAGGCGATCGCATTGGGACATGATCTTGGACATACGCCGTTCGGACATGCTGGAGAACGTATGTTAAACCGTATCTGCCCGGATGGATTTATGCATCAGATCCAAAGCATCCGTGTCGTAGAAAGATTGGAAAAAAACGGAAAAGGACTAAACTTGACGAAAGAAGTCCGGGATGGAATCCTGAATCATTCGACGTCCGGTCATCCATCCACTCTGGAAGGAAAAATCGTGCGGCTTTGCGATAAGATTGCCTATGTGAATTCGGATATTGATGATGCCATCCGAGGAAAGATCATCTGTGAAGAAGATCTTCCGAAAGCCTGTGTGCAGGTGCTTGGAAAGAATCTGAGGGAGCGGCTCAATACTTTGATCCATGACATCGTTATACATAGTATGGGAAAAAATGACATTATGATGTCGGATGAAACGTATGAGGCACTGCAGGAGTTGCGTAAGTTTATGTTTGCCAATGTCTATGTAAACTCCGATGCCAAACGAGAAGAGGGAAAGGCAGAACGTATGCTGAGCCAGTTATTTTCCTATTATTCCAATCATATCGAGGAAATGCCGGAAGAATATACCCGGATGATATGGGAAAAGGGCGAGAGCATATCGACGGTTGTCTGCGATTATATCGCAGGGATGACAGACCGGTTTGCCGTATCCACCTATCAGGCATTGATGATTCCGAGTACATGGCAGATTTACTGATAGGGGAAAAGAATAAAAAAAAGGGAAGATGGGAATGTATTACAGTGAAGACTTTGTTGAGGAAGTGAGGCAGCGCAATGATATTGTGGATATCATCTCCTCGTATGTAAATTTAAAACGTTCGGGAAGCAATTACGTTGGTCTTTGTCCATTTCACAACGAAAAGACAGCATCTTTCTCAGTAAGTGGAAACAAACAGATGTATTACTGCTTTGGCTGTGGAGCCGGCGGCAACGTATTTACTTTTTTGATGGAATACGAAAATCTTACGTTTCCGGAGGCACTTGCCCAGCTGGCAGAGCGGGCCGGAATGGAACTGCCCGAACAGTCGGAGACAACCGAAGAAAAACGACGACGCAATGTCAGAGAACAAATTTTAGAGATATACAAGATCGCGGCAAATTATTATTATGCGAAACTAAACTCAGAGCGGGGCAGAGAAGCCAAACAGTACCTGCTTGGACGAGAATTGTCGGAAGAGACGATCCGCCATTTTGGATTGGGATATTCTGACAAATACAGCAACGATCTGTATCAATATATGAAAGCAAAAGGATATGACGATTCGCTCCTGAATCAGACGGGATTGTTTCAATTCCAGGAGGCAAAGGGCGTGTATGACAAATTTTGGAATCGCGTCATGTTCCCGATCATGGATCGCCGCAATAAAGTAATTGCCTTTGGTGGACGTGTGATGGGAGATGGCAAGCCGAAGTATCTGAATTCACCGGAGACGATGATATTTGATAAGAGCCGAAACCTGTTCGGTCTCAATTTTGTCCATGGAAAACAGGATCACGGAATGATCGTGTGCGAGGGCTATATGGATGTGATCGCTCTGCATCAGGCCGGGTTTACCAATGCCGTAGCTTCGCTGGGAACGGCTTTTACGAGCCAGCAGAGCAGTCTGTTAAAACGGTATACCGATACGGTGTATCTCTGCTATGACAGTGACGGAGCCGGTGTGAAAGCGGCACTGCGGGCAATCCCTATGCTGAAAGAAGCCGGAATTACAGTGAAAGTCATCAATATGCGGCCGTACAAAGACCCGGATGAATTTATCAAGGCACTTTCGAAGGAGGAATTTCAAAAACGGATCGATCAGGCGCAGAACAGTTTCTTTTATGAGATTGACCGCCTCCGGACGGCATATAATATGGAGGATCCGGAGGAAAAGACACGTTTTATGAATGAAGCGGCAAAGAAATGTCTTACCTTCGATAATGAGATTGAGAGAAACAACTATATCGAAGCCTTTGCGAGACAATATGCGATACGCGCGGAGGATTTTCGCGGGCTTGTGAGCAGACAGGCAGCAGCGCGGGTTGGCATCGATTATGAAAAGATCCGTCAGGAACGCAGACAGAAGTCAAAGACGCAGAAAGAAGATGGTATTTTAAAGATACAGGGCGTACTTTTGACCTGGATCGCGGAAGATGTTGGACTGTTTCCAAAGATTTCCAGATGGTTACAGCCGGATGACTTTTTTGAAGAACCGTATCATACGATCGCCGGCATGCTGTACGAGCAGGCAAGAACCGGTGAGATCTCGCCGGCGCAGATCATCAGTTATTTTGAAAGCAAGGAAGAACAGTCATTGGCAGCGGGGATCTTTAATAAGCAGGTACAGCAGGTCAATGAGGATTCGGAGCGCGAAAAGGCACTGAATGAGATGGTAAAAACACTCAAAAAGGCAAGTCTGGATAAGAAAAGCCGGGAGATCACCGATCTTTCGCAACTGCAGAAGATCATTATGGAAAAGAAGCAGTTAGAGACATTACACATTACATTGACATAAATGGTAAGAAACTTGTAAATTTGCAAGAATGGAGGAAAATATGAAGGAAGAAAAGAATACAGTGGATGAACGAGTACAGTTTTTGGAGTCGTTGAACAAATTGGTGGAAATGGGAAAGAAAAAAGATGGAAAGATTAATTTCAGTGACATCAATGAGCAATTCAAGGATATTGATCTCGATGGAGATAAGACGGAAAAAATTCTGGATTATCTGGAGCAGAATGGGATCATCGCGATTTTGCCGGATACGGATGCCGATGAAGATATTATCCTTGATGTCGATGACGAGCCAACGGAAGAAGAACTGGAAAATATCGAATTTTCTGTGCCTGATGGTGTCAGCATTGAAGATCCGGTGCGTATGTATTTGAAAGAGATCGGTAAAGTTCCTCTGTTGTCTGCAGATGAAGAGGTTGAGCTGGCAAAGAAAATGGAAACCGGAGATCTGGATGCACGAAAACGTCTGGCAGAGGCAAACCTTCGATTGGTTGTCAGCATTGCCAAACGTTATGTCGGACGCGGTATGCTTTTCCTTGATCTGATTCAGGAAGGAAATCTGGGACTGATCAAGGCGGTTGAGAAATTCGATTACCGCAAGGGTTATAAATTCAGTACCTATGCGACATGGTGGATTCGTCAGGCGATTACGAGAGCGATTGCCGATCAGGCGAGAACCATCCGTATTCCGGTGCATATGGTAGAGACGATTAACAAATTGATCCGTGTACAGCGTCAGCTGCTTCAGGAACTCGGAAGAGAGCCATATCCGGAAGAAATTGCAAAGGAAATGAATCTTCCGGTCGACCGTGTACGTGAGATTCAGAAAATCTCGCAGGAGCCGGTTTCTTTGGAAACTCCGATCGGAGAAGAGGAAGACAGTCATCTGGGAGATTTTATTCAGGACGACAACGTTCCGGTTCCGGCAGAGGCAGCAGCATTTACACTTTTGAAAGAACAGTTGTCAGAGGTGCTTGGTACCTTGACAGACAGAGAACGAAAAGTATTGGAACTTCGTTTTGGTCTGGATGATGGACGTGCCCGTACGTTGGAAGAAGTTGGAAAAGAATTCAATGTTACCAGAGAGCGTATCCGTCAGATTGAGGCGAAGGCGCTTCGTAAACTGCGTCATCCAAGCCGCAGCAGAAAATTGAAGGACTATTTGGATTAATGAAATTATCAAAGCGTTTACAGATGAATGTATCTTTGGTGCCGCAGGGAGCCAGAGTAGCAGATATTGGATGTGATCATGGATATGCGGCGATCTGGCTTATTCAGAATCAGGTGGCAGAAAAAATGGTTGCGATGGATATTAATGAAGGACCGATCGCACGGGCAAAAGAGCATATCCGGCGAGAAGGTCTGGAAAAACAAATTGAGTGCCGCAGAAGCAATGGCATGGAAAAACTCGAGCCGGGAGAAGTAGACACCCTGATGATCGCCGGAATGGGTGGCCCTTTGATGATTGACATATTGAAGGCACGTCCGGAGGTGCTTGAAAAAGTACAGACATTGGTGTTGCAGCCACAGTCGGAAATCGGGTTTGTTCGAGAAAAATTGGCAGAATTTGGATTTGAACTCGTGCAGGAAAAAGCCTGTCGTGACGAAGGAAAATTTTACTTTGCCATGCTTGCAAAACGGTCAGAAAAAGCGGGGGAACCCCACGGGTGCAATGTGTCGGGAACCGGTTACAGCACCTATTTGATCGAGAAGCAGGACCCGGTGATGCTTGAGTTCCTGCTGCAGGAAAAGAAGGTTTATGATTCAATCCTTGACAGATTGGCAGAGCAGAGGAATACCGGTGCGCGCCGTTTGGAAGTGGAGCATCTGTGTACACTTTTAGAAGAACTTACAGAAAAAATGAAATGAGCGGAAAGGAGATGAGCACCATGGAGAACATTTCAGTAAAAATTGACGGAAAAAAGGTGGTTTGTGAAAAAGGAATTACATATTTTGAATTAGCAAAACAGACCGGACACTCGGATGCGCTTGTCGTAAAAGTAGATGGTGTGGTAAAAGAACTTGGAAAAACCGTAGAAAGCGGAAACCATATTACATTTTGTAATTTTCAGGATAAAGACGGCCGCCGTGTGTATGTCAGAGGACTTACCATGGTTATGTTGAAGGCTTTTTACAAAGAGACACCGAAAGATAAATTTGAAAAGATCTCGGTAGAGTATTCGATCGATACAGGGTATTACTGTACACTACGCGGGGTAGAAGTGACCGACGAGCTGCTTGCCTGTGTAAGTGATCGTATGAAACGTTATATCGATGAAGATGTTACATTTGAGAAAAAGACAATGAGTGTTCACAAGGCCATTCGTTTGTTTGATGCGAAGAAAATGTTTGACAAGAGCCGTCTTTTGCGGTATCGTAGAAGTTCGAGAGTAACGATTCATAAGCTGGGAAAAGTCATGGATTATTTTTATGGCCCGATGCCCTACAGCACAGGCTGTTTAAGCAAGTTTAAACTTCAGGCGTTTGAATCCGGCTTTGTGCTTATCGTGCCAAAAGAAGACGATCCAAAGCATATTCCGGAGTTTGTGCCAAGCTATAAATTGTTCCATACGCTGGAAAAGACGGCTAAGCGCGGAGTACAGTTGGAAGTGGAAAATGTCGGACAGTTAAATGATGTGATCGTAAACGGCGGAATGCGTGATCTGATGCTGGTGCAGGAGGCGCTGCATGAGAAAGAGATTGGAAATATCGCAGAACAGATTGCTTCTTCCAAAGAAGTGCGCGTTGTAACGATTGCCGGACCATCCTCTTCCGGAAAGACAACATTTTCTTATCGTTTGTCGGCGCAGTTAAAGACATTTGGTCTGAAACCGCATCCGATCGGACTCGATGACTATTTTGTCAATCGTGTCGATACGCCGAAAGACAAAGACGGGAAATACAATTATGAATGTATCGAAGCTATCGATACAAAGCAGTTTAACGAAGATCTGGAAAACCTGCTGGCAGGCAGAGAAGTACAGCTTCCGACGTACAATTTCATCACCGGAAAACGGGAATATAACAAACCGATGCTGAAACTTGGACCAGACGAGATTCTTGTTATCGAGGGAATCCATGGGTTAAATGATAAATTAACGGAAAAGATTCCAAAAGAAAATAAGTTTAAAATATATATCAGTGCATTGACGACATTGAATGTAGACGATCATAACCGGATTCCTACGACTGATGGAAGACTGATCCGAAGAATCGTGCGTGATGCGAGGACCAGAGGACACAGTGCACAGAAGACGATCGCAATGTGGAAATCGGTAAGAGATGGCGAAAATACCAATATTTTCCCATTTCAGGAAAAAGCAGATGCCATGTTCAATTCGTCGCTGCTTTATGAACTGGCAGCCTTGAAGACGTACGCGGAGCCGGCATTGTTCCGTGTGCCGATGGATAGTGAGGAATATGCAGAAGCACAGCGTCTGCTCAAATTCCTGGATTATTTCCTCGCCATCAATCCGGAGGAAGTTCCACTGAATTCGATCGTACGAGAATTTATCGGCGGTGGAATCCTATTAGATTAAGTTATTATCAAAAAGAACATAGTATGAGTAGCACAGATGATCGCACCTGCTTATACCGAAAGGTCCCAGGTGAGGAAAGTCCGAGCTTCGCAGGGCAGGATGCCGGATAACGTCCGGTGGAGGTGACTCCCAGGCTAGTGCAACAGAAAATAACCGCCAGCTCCGGCTGGTAAGGGTGAAACGGCGAGGTAAGAGCTCACCGCCTTTCTGGTAACAGAAAGGGCAGATGTAAACCCCATCCGAAGCAAGACCGAACAGAAAGCGATACGGCGGCCCGTCGTGCTTTCGGGTAGGTCGCTAGAGCCTGCTGGTAACAGCAGGTCCAGATAGATGATCATCCAACGACAGAACTCGGCTTACCGTGCTGCTCATTTCTATCATAAAATTTGACAGGGAGATATCGATGGAAGAAAGATATGAATTAGCAAGAGAGCGAATCCGTGACATTGCGGAAAATGAAAAAGAATCCAAATATTGTCAAAAAATCGCTCGGTTTTTTATGCTTGTTTTTGCTGTTTATGAAAGAAGAAAAAAGGGGATAACAATTTCATTCGAAGAAAAAAAGGAAGAGAATACAGCGATGTACCGCGATCTTTTCCCGGAAAATTACGATACTGATTTTACCAATCCTACGTACGCCAGAGAGCAGTTTGGCGTGGCGGGGGATTCTTTATGTTATTTTGCAAGCCATTTCCGGGGAGCCATTGATGATGTGTTTGAAGATGACGAAGAGGCTCTTCTTTTGAAAATGGAACTTTTTCTGCAGGTTTATACGATTTTGACGACAGAAGAAGATCATGAACGCTGGCTCAAAGAGACGATGTATTATTATGTTCATGATTACGATGAATATTTTGAAGAAAAACAAGTGGCGCAACTGGTGGACGAATCAAGAGACCGCCTTGCGAAGCTCGTGATGGAAAGTGATCTTTCGACACCGGAATATTTGTATGAATACGGTGCATATATTACGGAAAATGAAATAGAAACATCCAGATTTTTGCAGTCACTGCCGCAGGAGACCATTGAACTGGTGGCGCGTACGTATACGGAAGGCTATCGAAAGGGATTTGAAGTGGCAGGCATTGACCTGAGTGTAAAAAAGACCGTCAATATCCGGTATCATATCGGATTCGAACGAATCATCCGTGAAGCCATCCGCCAGTTTGCGGACATGGGATTAAAACCGGTCATTTACCGCCGGGGAAATACCGCCAATTTTGGAGTATCTACGACTTCTGCAAACAATCAGTATGAATACGACCACCGTTACGATAATGCATTGTACTTGAACAATGCGATTGTGAAAGACCGGCTGGCTCATCTTGAGAAGGCATTTGAAAAATACCGCGAGAAAGCGGCTGTTTTTGCGGGACCTGCGGTAATGGAAGTATTTGGCGAAAAATTATTTGTGCCGCAGACGAAAAAAGAAGCCCCAGTTTACAAGGAAGACCAGCAGAAATTGTCTGTGCAGTATCGTACGGATGCAGCGTTGATCCAAAACCGCTATATCAAGCCGGATGAGCGAAGTTTTACAATCATTGCGTTCCCAATCCCGGAGATCGGTCCACAGTTTGAGACGATATTTTCGGAGACAATCCGCGTAAATACGCTGGATATGGATCAGTTCCGCAAAATCCAGCAAGCATTGATCGATGCACTCGATCAGGGAGAATATGTGCATGTGACCGGACGCGGGGAAAATCATACCGACATCCGTGTTGCCCTTCACAAACTCGGAAATCCGGAAAAGGAAACCAATTTTGAAAATTGTCTGGCAGATGTAAACATTCCGGTAGGAGAAGTGTTTACTTCACCAAAACTTGCCGGAACCAATGGCGTGCTGCATGTGACTAAAGTTTACCTGAACCAGCTCCGCTATGAGAATTTGGAGATGGTATTTAAAGACGGCATGATTGATTCCTACAACTGCTCGAATTATGAGACAGAAGAGGAGAATAAAAAATATATCAAAGAAAATGTACTGTATCACCGCGAAACCCTTCCGATGGGCGAATTTGCGATCGGAACGAATACCGTGGCATACGAGATGGGACGAAAATTTGATATTGAAGCCAAACTTCCAATCCTGATCGCAGAAAAGACCGGACCTCACTTTGCAGTAGGTGATACCTGTTATTCCATGAGCGAAGATGTAATCTTACACAACCCGGACGGCAAAGAGATCATTGCCAAGGAAAATGAGTGTTCTGCCCTGCGGACTACCGATCCGGCTAGTGCATATTTTAACTGTCATACCGATATTACCATTCCGTATGATGAATTAGGTGATATTGAGGTATTT
>OHDS01001034.1_pt1 | contig 11999 bp, 7 predicted proteins | sample 1567031 | NCBI WGS metagenome assembly OHDS01 (sample SAMEA3879503, study PRJEB24766) | human gut metagenome | biome: human-associated habitat; feature: feces | place: USA | collected 1985/1987
TTGGCGGGCAACAAGGCCGACATTTGGTATTTACGCCAGCATCCGAAGGTGTTGAATTTGCCATGGGTAGAGAAAATCCGCCGTGCCGACCGTGATAATACGATTGATGTCTATATCAGTGAAGACCATGACGATGTGCTGGCTAACGGTGTTTGGCAGCAGTTCTTTACGGAGAAACCTGAAGTGCTGACCCGTGAAGAAAAACGGGCTTGGTTGGATACATTGAAAGGTGTTTCTTTGGGTTCGGATGCATTCTTCCCTTTTGGAGACAATATTGAGCGTGCCCATAAGAGTGGAGTAGATTACATTGCCCAAGCGGGTGGTTCTGTACGCGATGACCATGTGATTGAAACTTGCGATAAATATGGCATTGCCATGTCGTTCACGGGTATCCGTCTGTTCCATCATTGATAAGGTGTATAAAAAGTAGACCCGCCCCCACGGCTGCATAGCTGTAGGGGCGGGTTCCTTTTTTATTAAGTCTTATCTTGTTACGTTATCCTTGGTTTTTGATGTTCTCGTCCACCACTTTTATCTTTTCTTTCACAAGCTCGATGTCTGCTTTCAGCTTTTCCACCTTGCGGTTGATTTCTGTCAGCAGACTATTTCCCTTCTTGGAAGAAGTGGTCAGGAAGCCGAGATTGTTTTCATATGTCTGGAGCTCGTTCTTCATATTGTCGAAGGCACGTACCAGCTTCTCACGTTCCCGGTAAAGGGCTTGTGGACTACCTTCCTGAATGGAGCTGATAGTCGACTTGAAATTGCTTAGCTTCTTGTTGGAGGCACTGATGTTGAAGCGTTCAAACAATTTGTCTATCTGACTATGGTATTGCTTATAGATTCGGTCTTTCTCTTTGAAAGGTACATGTCCTACGCCGTTCCATTCTTTCATGAGGTCGCGTACCAGTTGGGTAGCTTCCTCCGTATCCATTTGGTCATCGATAGCATTCAGTTTCTCGATGATGTTTTTTTTCTTTTCCAGATTTTCCTGCTCTACGCTGCGCTGTGAAGAAGTGGCTTTGTTCTTTTGTTCGAAGAAGTAGTCACAAGCGGAGATGAAACGTTTCCATACGGCATCCGAATATTTCTTTGCTACCGGACCGATGGTTTTCCATTCTTTCTGAAGTTTGGTCAGTTCATCGGCAGTTACTTTCCAGTCGGTACTGTCCTTAAGAGCTTCTGCTTTTTCGCACAAGGCACGCTTCTTTTCCAGGTTTTCGTTCATACCTTCCTTCAGGGTCTTGAAGAACTCTCCCTTTTTACGGAAGAACTCGTCGCACGCTTTGCGGAAACGTTCGAAAATCTTCACGTTCATTTTTTGCGGAGCGAAACCGATGGTCTTCCATTTGTTTTGAAGTGCGATGACTTCTTGCGTTTTGCTCTCCCAAGAAGCAAAGTTTGTCAGTTCTTTGTAGTCGATGGCTTCTATGATTTCGCAAATTACGGTCTTTTGGTCAAGATTGTGTTGTTCCACTTCCTTCAACGCTTCGAAATGTTGCTGGTGACGTCGATTTACGGTTGTAGAGGCAGCTTTGAAACGTGCCCAGATTTCGTCGCGCCAGCTTTTCGGCAGCTTCACAGAGATGTGTCTTGATTTCCAAATTCTTCTTGAAATCGTATTCGCGGAATTCATTGTTCAGTTTCAGAAGGTCATAGAATTTCTCAACATACAATTGGTAGTTTTTCCAAAGCTCGTTGACCTTAGCTTGCGGAACGAGTTTAACTTCGTTCCATTGCTGCTGTAGTTTCTTGAACTCCGTATAGCTCTTGTTGGCGTCATCTGGAGATTCAACCAGCTCCTTCAGCTCTTCGATGATGGAAAGCTTTACCTGCAGGTTCATTTCCTTCTGCTTCTCCAGTTCGGCTGTGAGTGCGCTTCTTTTTTCTTTGATGACGGACATGATATTCTTGAACTCTTCTTCCACACTGTCTGTTTGTGGAACAAAGTTCTCCGCGGCGCCTCCGTTTTCAATGAACAGTTTTCTGGCCGCTTCCTGCTCAGCATTGTGCAGCTTGTAGAAAGATTGCTTCAAACCGTCTATTTCAGGTTTTGCCACGTTCTCCACGTCTGCAACCACCTCTTTGAGTTTGGCAAGTATTTCCTCTTTCGTGAGCTTCTGAACTGGCTCTACCGGCTTTTCCGAAACGATTTCTTCAGCGGGAGTTTCTGTTGTTGCCGGTTCAGAAACCTCTGCTGTCTTCTTTTCTTCTTCTAATTCCACCGGCTTTTCGGGGAGATTAGTGTCATGAGTGTCCGTCATTGTATTTACTTTTTTAGAAACGGGTTCCTCCCGTTCGGGTTACATTAGGCTACAAATTAATGAAATAAAATGATTACTTCATACAATTTGCCTTGATTTTTTTCTATTTTCTTGTTTTTATGACAGTAAGACAGTGATACCCATGTACAGCATCATGCCTATAATGTCATTGGTGATGGAGATAAACGGGCCGGTGGCAATGGCCGGGTCAACCTTCAGCTTCTCTAAAGTCATGGGGACCAGCGTTCCGAAAATAGAGGCGAACATGACGACTGCAAAGAGGCTGATGGAGACGGAATAAGTGACCGTAGCCGTAGCTCCGAACCGGATAAAATTATAGATGTATACCAGCAGGGAAATGATGGTGGCATTGATGACCGCCACTACTGCTTCCTTGGCTACCTGCTTGAAGGTGTCTTTGGCATCCAGTGAGCTGTTGGCAAGGCCTTGTACGATGATGGCAGACGACTGGGTTCCCACGTTTCCCCCCGTACCGCCAATCAACGGAATATAAAGGGCCATTTCCGGATGGGCGGCGAAAGTCGTGTCGAAGTTACCCAATATCATGGAGTTGCCTATACCGCCTAGCATACCGATAAGTAACCATGGAAGACGGGCGGAAGTTTGGCGCATGACATTATCGTCCGTTTCTACATCTTGGGACAAACCGGATGCCAACTGGTAATCACGTTCCGACTGTTCGCGGACTTCGTCCATGACGTCGTCTACGGTAATCTGGCCTACCAGACGTCCGATACTGTCTACAACAGGAGCTGCCACCAAGTCATACTTTTCGATGATTTGTACCACTTCGTCAATGGGAGTATCTACATGGACGGAGATAGGATCTTTCCGCATCACATGCTTTACCTTGGAGACAGAAGGGGAAGTTATCATTTTCTTCAATGGGAATACCCCTTGCAGACGGTCTTCGTCGTCGATGACGTATACGTAGTAAATTTCATCCAGCTTTTCAGCTTGCAGGCGCATTTCCTTCAGACACTCCGGCATACTCCAGTTTTCATTGACAGTCACCATTTCCGTACCCATCAAACCACCGGCAGTGTCTTCATCATATTTCAGCAGGTCAACGATGTCACCGGCTTGTTCTATATCTTCGATGTGCGAAAGTACTTCCTCCTGCTTGTCTTCATCAAGTTCGCGCATCAGGTCTACGGCATCGTCCGTGTCCATATAATCCACGAAACGCTTGGCAATGGTCTCCGAAGGTAGAAGCTCCAGGAATTCTTTCCGGATGTCTTCGTCCATTTCAACCAGTACGTCCGCTGCCGTTTCGTTGTCAAGGAGGCGGTAAACGAAGCGGGCTTCCTCCAAGCCGAGGTCATTACACAGTTCTGCAATATCCGCCGGGTGAAGGTCTGTCAAAAGTGTTTTGACGTTTTCCGCGTCTTTCTGTTCTATCAGGCTTTTGACTTTGTCTATGTATTCTTCGTCTATTTCCATGATTGTTCGTGTTTGATCACTAACCATTAATCATTAATCGTTCTCAATGCCTGTTCCACTTGGTTGGTCAGCTGAATAAATTCCTGTACGGACAGTTGTTCCGGGCGTTTATTAAATAATACGTCCTCCGTCAGTGGACAGTCTTTGCCGAGTATCGGTTTTATGGAGTTCCGCAGAGTCTTGCGGCGTTGGTTGAACGTGGTTTTCACTACTTGCTTGAACAATTTCTCGTCGCAGCCTAAATCGTGCGTTTCATTGCGCATCATGCAGATGACGGCACTTTTAACTTTGGGGGGCGGGTTGAAGACATGTTCGTGTACCGTAAACAAGTACTCCACTTTGTACCATGCTTGTATCAGTACACTTAGGATTCCGTATGTCTTGCTGCCCGGCCCGGCGGCTATGCGCTCGGCTACTTCCTTTTGTATCATACCCGTACAGCAGGGAATCAGATCCTTATATTCCAGCATTTTGAAGAATATCTGGCTGGAGATATTATAAGGATAGTTTCCCGTCAGCACAAAAGGTTGCCCGCCAAACAACCGTTGCAGGTTCATTTTGAGGAAGTCGTCCTCAATAATGTTGTCTTCCAGTTGCGGATAGGCTTCCCGTAGGTAGGCCACTGACTCGTAGTCCAGTTCTACTACTTTGACGTTGCGTTCTTTGGGCAGAAGAAACTGGGTCAGTACTCCCATTCCCGGACCAACTTCGAGGATGGGAATTTCGGGACAGACATCTACCGTGTCGGCGATGTCTTGTGCCACTTTCAGGTCTTTCAGGAAGTGCTGTCCGAGAAACTTTTTAGGTTTAACTACTCTCATGTATCAACTAAATCATTACTTTTGCTCCGTAAATGCAGGCTGTAATGCGAACTACAACCTATCTTTACACGGAGCAAAGGTAGTTCTTTTCAATGAAGAATGAAGAATGAAGAATGAAGAATTTGGGAATATCGTATGAATAAGCTGCTAAAAAAGACATTGAAAATCATCTTACCCATTTTATTAGGTGGTTTTATCCTCTATTGGGTATATCGTGATTTTGACTTTTCAAAGGCAGAAGAAGTTCTCCTTCATCAGACGAACTGGTGGTGGATGTTGTTGTCCTTGTTCTTCGGTGTGATGAGCCATGTGTTACGAGGCTGGCGTTGGAAGCAGACTTTGGAGCCACTGGATGCTCATCCCAAAACAAGCGATTGCGTCGATGCCATTTTCGTATCTTATGCCACCAATCTGGTACTGCCCCGTGTGGGAGAGGTTTCACGTTGTGGAGTACTTGCCAAATATGATAATGTTTCCTTTGCGAAGTCCTTGGGGACGGTGGTGACAGAGCGGTTGGTAGATACGCTTTGCATTCTGCTGATTACGGGGATTACTTTTTTGGTGCAGATGCCCGTTTTTTTCCGTTTTTTTGAGGAGACGGGCACCAAGATTCCTTCGCTGGTGCATCTTGTGACTTCCCCTTGGTTTTATGTGGCTTTTTTTTCTATTATTGGTGTTTTGGTACTTCTCTATTTTCTGTTGCGTATGCTTTCTTTTTTTGAAAAGGTAAAGGGAGTAGTCTTGAATATATGGGAAGGTGTGATGTCGCTTAAGAATGTGAAGAATGTGCCTTTGTTTGTTCTTTACACTTTACTTATTTGGCTATGCTATTTCTATCATTTCTATATAACTTTCTATTGCTTCCAGTTTACGGAGCACCTTAGTTTCCTTGCCGGGCTGGTGATGTTTGTCGGCGGAACATTTGCAGTTATTGTTCCCACGCCCAACGGGGCAGGACCCTGGCACTTTGCTGTCATCACTATGATGATGCTTTATGGGGTAAATGCTACGGATGCGGGTATATTTGCTCTGATAGTGCATGGCATACAGACGTTGCTGGTGATAGTGTTAGGCATCTACGGGTCGTTGCACCTGGCATTGGCGAATAGGGCAAAGAAATAGACGTTTCTTGTGGTGGGTTCATATATTGTCACTTCTTGTGTTAGAGGACAGAGACAGTACTTATAGAGAGTACTCCTTTAAAAGTACTGTAATACTTCTTTGCAAGTACTTCAGTACTTCCTTATAAGTACTGAAGCCTAAAGGTTGTTGGAAGATTGGTTTCTTTAAACGATATTGTTGCTTGGATATAGAAGTGGGAGAAATTCCTAAATATGGTAGCTATATTAGGTGCAGATGTTCTATCGCAATATGTGAAGATGTAAAAGCCATGTTTAAGATAGCTGATGATTTAGTACTTTAGAAAAATCCCGGTTTATTGTACTTTCCGAGAATAAACCGTTATATTTGCGAAAACTAACTTTTTAGAATTATGAGTACAATCTTACAGTTAGCTCCACAGAATGTATGGAAGCACTTTTATTCACTGACCCAGATTCCCCGTCCGTCAGGACATATGGAGAAGATTACCAAATTCCTTATTGATTTTGGAAAAGGCTTGGGGTTGGAATCATTTGTCGACGAGGTCGGCAATGTTATTATTCGTAAGCCTGCCACTCCGGGTATGGAAAACCGCAAAGGCATCATCCTTCAGGCGCATATGGACATGGTGCCTCAGAAGAACAACGATACTATTCACGATTTTACAACAGATCCCATTGAAACCTATGTTGACGGTGATTGGGTGAAAGCCAAAGGAACCACGCTGGGAGCAGATAATGGTTTGGGAGTAGCTGCCATTATGGCGGTGCTCGAAGATAATAACTTGAAGCATGGCCCATTGGAAGCTCTGATAACCAAGGATGAAGAAACGGGAATGTATGGTGCATTCGGTTTGAAACCCGGAACTATGCAAGGGGAAATTCTGCTGAACCTTGATTCTGAGGACGAAGGCGAACTCTATATCGGCTGTGCCGGTGGTCTTGATATTACTGCTACTTTGGAATATAAGGAGGAGACGCCTATGGCCAATTTCATTGCTCGTAAGATTACGCTGAAAGGTTTGCGTGGCGGTCACTCCGGTTTGGAAATCAATGAAGGGCGCGGTAATGCCAATAAATTGCTGGCACGCATCGTACATGATTTGCTGATTGAGTTTGACTCCCAGCTGGCAAGTTTTGAAGGTGGTAATATGCGTAATGCTATCCCCCGCGAAGCACATGCGGTATTGGTGTTCAATCCTGAGGATATGGACGGTTTGGAAGATTATATGAAGGAATACGAGACACAACTGAATGACGAATATGCTCCGATTGAAAGTGGTATTACCCTGAGTGTAGAAGAGGTGACTCTACCCGCTGCCGTTGTTCCCTCAGAAATCCAGGATAATATGATTAACGTGTTGATGGCTTGCCAGAATGGTGTGATGCGTATGATTCCTACTGTTCCCGATACTGTAGAAACCTCCTCTAATTTGGCTATCGTAATCATTGCAGATGGTAAGGCCGAAGTTCGTATTTTGGCGCGTAGTTCTTGCGATACGATGAAGGATTTCCTGGCAGACAGCCTGACAGCTTGTTTCGCTATGGCAGGTATGAAGGTGGAGTTGAGTGGTGGCTATTCCGGATGGCAACCCAATGTGGATTCTCCCATACTGCATGCCATGAAGCTGTCCTATAAGCAGCAGTTTGGTGTGGAACCTGCCGTGAAGGTTATTCACGCAGGTCTGGAATGCGGTATTATTGGTGCCAATTGTCCAGGACTCGATATGATTTCTTTCGGTCCCACTTTGCGTTCTCCGCATTCACCGGACGAGCGTGCGTTAATTCCTACTGTTTCCAAGTTCTATGATTTCTTGGTGGCTACATTGGAGCAGACTCCTGAAAAGTAGAGAATACTTTATGTAATGAATAGGGGCAGGGTGCTTTATTAAGTATCCTGCCTTTTTTGTCTGTGACAGTTTGTCCCCTTTCTGCCAGAATGTCCCAGACTTATTACAATGGTATGTCAATATCCTTGCACTTTCTCCCTAAAAATTGACCTAAGTCAAGAAATGTGTTATAAAACATGTTTTCTATCCGTTTTTTGCTTGTTATCTTGAACAAAGGCTCTATTTTTGTGTTGTAAAACATGAAAACAATAGAAAACTAGTAGATTTTTTAAGGATAACAAGATTGATTTTAGGAGGATAACAAAATGAAAATGTTAAAGAGTTTTTTTAAGCATGTCGGCGAAGCCGATAAGAACATTTGGGGTTACGTAATGCTTTAAGCATTCCCCCCCTTTCGTGAAGTATTGAATTTTAGTTTTCAGGTATTAGTTTAATTTTTTAAGATTATGAAAAAGAAGATTGCAAATTCATTTAAGCACATTCTTACCGCAGCTGGTAAGAATTGGATGGAGGCAATGAGATATTATAGCCTCCAAATGTGAGTACACTAGCATTTAAGTATAGCACAAGGGATATGTTTGCAAACATATCCCTTGTTTTTTTGTAGGAGTAGAATAAGATTTTTTATGTCCAAAAGTACATTTGTTTGAACTTTATTCACTTCCTTTGTTATTAATACAAAGACTAACAAACGAATAATTATGAGAGTAATTCAAAGAATTTGTAGCATATTGTTGCTGCTGGTTACATTTGGGGCTTCGGCATTGTATGCGCAGACGTACGATAAGTTGTGGAAGCAGGTGGAGCAGGCTCAAAAGAAAAGCCTGCCTCAAACAGTGATAAAACTGGCTGATGAAATCTATCGGAAAGGTCGGCAAGAGCAGAATGCTCCGCAAATGTTGAAAGCCTACATTTGTAGGGAGACTTATCAAGAGGGGCTGACTCCGGACAGCCTTTACTCCAGTCTGAAATATATGGAATCTTGGGCACAATCGGAGAGGAATCTGGTGAACAAGGCTATTCTACATTCTTTGTTGGCATATGAATATGCTGACTTGATGCGGAAGAATCGCCGTGTCTTGCTGTCACGTACTTTACTGACTGTTGACGAGGTTCCAGAAGATATCCGTGAGTGGAGTATCAGCCAGTTTGTGGATAAAATAGATAGGTGTAACCGTGCATCCTTGCAGGATTCCATCCGCTTGCTCAATACATCTGCAGAACAATATGTGCCTTTTGTGGTGTTGGAAGACGGTAGCCGGTTCTATGGGCACGATATGTACCATCTATTGGTAAGCCGTGCTGTTGATGCTTATCGGCAGCTGGATGGTTTCAGCGTGGATTCTTTGGTACAGATCCGTATCGAAAGGATTTATCTGGATATGATGAATGCTTATCGCCATCGTGCCGGTTCGGAAGATGCTATGTTGCTCTGTTCTCTTGATTATTGGAACTGGAAGTTGACCGGTGGTATCAGCCAGCAGCCTTATCCTACTTTCCGAATGCGTCAGGAAAAGGCTAATCGGGAATATCTTGAGGTTTTGAATAAATTGATAAAGGAATACGGTTCACGAGAGGTTTGTGCCGAGGTTTACATTCATAAAGCCAACCACCTGCGCCGTTTGGAACCGAAACGCGCTGATGAGGCTCTAAAAGTCTGTGAAGAAGGCTTGAAGCGCTATCCTGCGTATAAGCGTATCAATGAGTTGAAAAATATCCGTGAACAGATTTTACAGCCTGAACTCATTCTGACTATGAATGAAAGCGGTTATCCCGGCGATTCGGTGAATATGAGGCTGCATTATCGTAATGTCGAGGGCTTCACTCTCAACTTATATACCACTACTTTAAGTGAAGTACCTTGGATGGACCATGGTATAAATAAAGATACTTATAGAAAGTATGCCCGGAAGTTTTCTTCCACGCATTTTGGCTTAAAGCCGTTGCCAGGCAAGGATAAATTGCCTGAAGATGTCCCTTATCTTGCCTCGGACACTGTATTTAAGTTCATGATTCCTCGGGAAACGGGAGTCTATATTCTTCAAATAGTACCTGATACTGAAACGGCCCGTACAGATGATAAATTTCTGGTATCTACCCGCTTCAAGGTGCTGACATTGGATTTGGGTGACAACCGTATGGAAGTGGCTACATTGGATGCCCGTAGTGGACAGCCGATTGCTGGTGCCAAGGTGAGTTTCTACTCTTCTTATGATGAGAAGAATAGAAAAGTGATGGCAGAGGTACTGACTGATGCCGGGGGGAAAGCTGTATTACCCTGGCAGAGTGAAATCCGAAGTTATGTGGCGCGTAAAGGCAGAGACACAGCCATGATGCCGCAGAACGTTTATATGAATCATCCTTATTACGGTATTAAGGATACAGATTGGAGGCAGATGGCATTGCTGACAGACCGTTCGCTTTATCGTCCCGGGCAGACCGTTCATGTAAAAGGGATAGCTTACAAGCAGAATAGTGATAGCGCCCAGGTACTACAAGGAGTTGATTATGAGCTTGTCTTGTTGGATGCCAACCGCAAGGAACTTGCCACCAGGAAGGGGCGGACCAATGATTTCGGCTCTTTTGCTACGGAGTTTGTACTTCCGGCAGCTTGCCTGAATGGCATGTTCAGCATACGAACCAAAGAGACTCAATCTACCGTCACTTTTAGGGTAGAGGAGTACAAGCGACCTACGTTCGAGATTGCCTTCACTCCGGTTTCGGAAGCTTATCGGCTGGGTGACAAGGTTGTGTTGAAAGGAAATGTCAAGGCCTTCAATGGCATGATGGTGCAGGATGTGCCATTGGCATATACGGTGACTCGCCGGAATCCGAGACCTGGTTATTGGAGCAATGCTGATAAACCATTATTGTCTGACACCATACAATTGGATACCAACGGGGATTTTTCCATACCCTTGACTTTGGAAGCTCCGGCTGTAGATACAGACGGGTATGGGAGTGTGTATACTTATCATGTGGAGGCGGTGGTGACGGATGAGGCCGGTGAAACGCAATCCGCTTCGTATAACTTGTTGGCAGGTCCTAAGGCTTATTCCTTTGATATTCGCTTGCCTCAATATGTTTGTAAGGAAGACAGTATGCTTTTCACTTTTGGAGTGAATAATGTAATGAATATTCCTCAGCACATTGGAGGTTCCTATTGCCTTTATCCATTTGCAGAACAAAATGGGGCAAGGAATATTGCAGGTTCTGAACCCTTGGATGATGTTGTATTGGAGGGTACCTTCACAGCCAATCGGCTCCAGGATTTTTCGGCTTGGAACAAGCTTCCTTCAGGTAACTATCGCTTGAAACTTTCTGTACGTGATAGTTTGGGACGTGAAGAGAATAATGGGGCATATGGCAGTGACAGTTTCATGCTCTTTTCAAAGAGTGACAAGCGTCCGGCTACGTTTACAGATTTCTTTTATTATAAAGAAAATGAGGAATTTGATGTACAGTACCCTGCCGCTTTTCTTTTGGGGACTTCTTATCGGGATGCATATGTGCTGATGGATGTCTTTTGTGACAGAAAACGCATTGAAAGCCGTGTGTTGCAGTTGAATGATACTATTATTCGTATGGAATTCCCTTATAAGGAAGCATATGGCAAGGGAATCACCATTCTTTTCAGTTTTGTGAAAGCTGGCGAGATGTACAGTCATCAGGTTGAACTGAAGAAGCGGGAGCCGGAACGTGCTCTCGACATGAAATGGGAAGTGTTCCGTGACCGTTTGCGTCCCGGACAGGAAGAAGAGTGGAAGCTCGTCATAAAGACGCCTCAAGGTATGCCTGCTGCGGCTGAGATGTTGGCTACGATGTACGACGCTTCACTGGATAAGATTTATAAGAGTAACCAGATACTACGGGTTTTCTATCCGGATAATCTGTATGGGGCATTCCGTGGTGCGAGCCGTTATAATAGCAATTACTTCTCCGTTTATTTCCCGTTGAAGGCTTGGAGGGTTCCGGTGTGGTCGTTTGACTACTTCTGTTCTCCTTATATGGATGGAAGGATGCGGATAGTGATGGTAGAAGACAATGCGCTTTTGGAAGAAGTAAGTGTTGTGGGGTATGGGACTACCCGGAATAGCTCTTTGACCGGTAATCTTAGAATACGTGGTGCCAACCAGCCGATGCTTGCTTCCAAAGCAGAATCCGGGAATGCCGTTGAAGTGAAATATGTTCCTGCACAAGTAGCGGAAGACGCGGTGGAAGATGTTGTTTTTGAATCGGAAACGATACCGGTTGGCGAGGCCTTGCAACCTATTGAGGGGCTTCGCACCAACTTTGCCGAAACAGCCTTTTTTTATCCTCAACTTCGTACAAACGAACAAGGGGAGCTTGCGTTTTCTTTTACGATGCCGCAGAGCTTGACTCGTTGGAATTTCCGTGGTTACTCACATACTAAGGATATGCTGACTGGGATATTGGATGCTTCCGTTGTAACTGCCAAGGAGTTTATGCTGACTCCGAATATGCCTCGGTTTGTCCGCGTTG
>OHDS01001039.1_pt1 | contig 11967 bp, 9 predicted proteins | sample 1567031 | NCBI WGS metagenome assembly OHDS01 (sample SAMEA3879503, study PRJEB24766) | human gut metagenome | biome: human-associated habitat; feature: feces | place: USA | collected 1985/1987
TTCGGCTCTGCCTTGTGCTGTGGTGCTGCCTCCTTCTGTGCGGGCTTCGGCTGCTCCTGTTTGGGCTGCTGTGGCTCCTGCTTGCGTACGGGCTTCTCCTCCTTGGCCTTGGGCTGGTCTGCCTTCGGCTTCTGGTCGGTCTTCTGTCCCGGCTTGCGGTTGAGCTGGTCAAGGTCGATCTTGCCCAGCGGCGTATAGGCCTGTATCTTCGTCAGACCGTCGTCGCCACGCTTCACGCCTCCCTGGGACTGCTTCTTCTTGCCGCCCTCTTTCGACTTCTTGGGGAACTTCTTGTCGGCGATGGCCTTCACTTGCTTATCCTTGTTAAACTGTGTGGCCAGGGCCTCATACTGCGCATCGCTGAGCTTGAAGTTGGGGTCGCCCTTCACTTCGCCCAGATTCGGCTTCTTCTCCAGAAATTCCACAGCCGTCTGGAGCCCGATGTTCAGCTCTCTAATTGCTTTGTTTAATCTGATACTCATTAATATCTTAATAGAGGTAGGGGGTGCTGGTATTGATTTACGATGTGAGGGTGGCGCAGATGTTCCGAACATGGTGCGGACCAGTGCGGCCACACCCTATGAGCCGCTGGTCAAAACCATCACCCGCCATTACCTTTTATCGGTGGAGACTGTCGTCCTCCACCCTTTCTCTTTGCTTCTTTCCTGATGTGTTGCCCTTCCTGAGAGGATGCGCCTTGTCGGCGCGGACAGGACGGCTCCATCTTAGCTCTCAAACTCGGCCCTGAGGACCTTGATGACATTATCGACGGTCTCCTCCTCGAGGTCGGCCTTCTCGATAAGCATTTCGCGCGGAGCGTTGAGCACCTGGCGGGCCGTGTCGAGGCCTATCTTCTTGATGGCTTCGATAACCCACTGGTCGATCTCGTCGGAGAACTCATCGAGGTAGATATCCTCCTCGGCCTGGCTCTCGTCGAGCTCGCGGAAGACGTCGATGGTGTAGCCCGTGAGCATACTTGCCAGCTTGATGTTGAGACCGCTGCGTCCGATAGCGAGGCTCACTTCCTCGGGCTTGAGATAGACCTCGGCCTTCTTGTTCTCCTCGTCGATGGTGAGCGAGCTGACGCGGGCCGGGCTGAGGGCGCGCTGGATGAAGAGTTTGGTGTTGGCCGTCCAGGAGATGACGTCGATGTTCTCGCCACCGAGCTCCTTGACGATGCCATGTACGCGGCTACCGTGCACACCGACGCAGGCTCCCACCGGGTCGATGCGGTCGTCGTAGCTCTCCACGGCGATCTTGGCGCGGTCGCCCGGCATGCGTGCCACGCTCTTGATGGCGATCAGGCCGTCGGCAATCTCGGGCACCTCGGCCTCCAGCAGACGCTCCAGGAAGGCGGGCGCCGTGCGCGAGAGGATGATCTTCGGATTGTTGTTGGTGTTGTCCACGCGCAGGATGACGGCACGGATGGTGTCGCCCTTGTGGTAGTTGTCGCTCTGTATCTGCTCCGTCTTCGGCAGCAGCAGCTCGTTGTTCTCGTCGTCCACGAGCAGCACCTCGCGCTTCCAGACCTGATAGACCTCGGAGGAGATGACCTGGCCCACGCGGTCCTTGTACTTGTTGTAGAGCGAGTCGTGCTCCAGCTCCAGCACCTTGGCGGCCAGCGTCTGGCGCAAGTTGAGAATGGCGCGGCGGCCAAACTTCGCGAAGTCGATGCGCTCGGAGACCTCCTCGCCCACCTCGTAGTCGGGCTCGATCTTCTGAGCGTCCGTGAGCGACACCTCCTTGTACTCGTCCTTCACCTCGCCGTCGGCCACGACGATGCGGTTGCGGTATATCTCAAAGTCGCCCTTGTCGGGGTTGACGATGACGTCGAAGTTCTCGTCGGAGCCGAATATCTTCGCTATCACGCTGCGGAAGCTCTCCTCCAGCACGCTAACGAGGGTGGCACGGTCGATCTTCTTGGTGTCCTTAAACTCCTTGAAGGTCTCGATCATGTTCGGCATGTCTTCTTTTTTTCTTGCTGCCATAGCTTATTTGAAACTTATAATGTATTTCGTGTACTTTACCTCATTCATGTCGTAGTCGTAGTCCACGTCCATCATCACGGGACGCTTCTTGCCCTCTACCTTTACTTTCTCCGGCACGGAGACCGTGAAACGCGGGGTTTCCACGGCCTTGAGCGTGCCCTTCACTTTCTTGCCATCCTGTGTGAGGACCTCCACCTCGTTGCCGATGTTGTTCACATACTGCTGGGGTACCTTGAAGGGCTGGCCCAGTCCGGTGGATCCCACCTCCAGCTCGTAGTCCTCTTCGTCACGGCTCAGATGGTCCTCGATGTAGCGGCTCAGATCCGCGCAGTCGTCCACCCACACGCCGTCGGCGTGGTCTATTTCAACGACGATGCGATCGTCGGTGCCAACCTGAACATCTACGAGGAAGTATTCCTTCCCCGCAAGCCATTCCTCAACTAATCTTTTTACGACGTTCTTGTCTATCATAAACGTTTATATAAATAAAAATGAGGAGCTTCCGCAAGCCCCTCATTCCTCTGAACGGTGCAAAGGTACGAAGAAAATCGCACTTGGCCAAACTTTTCCCTTGTTTTCTGCCTCGTTTGCCTGCTTTTCTGGGTCCCCACGTGGTCGCGTGCCATTTTAGGGCCTCAGAACCCCTTGGCGGGTCACTATTTCAACGGACGCGGGAGGGTGGAAAACTGGGCACCTTCCGCGGGGTAACTTACCTATCACCCTAATGGTTGCTTGTCTCTTGCCTCGATCCTAACTTATCCCCAAAGTCGCAGTCGGTGGTCCCTATAGTTCGCTGCCTGTGGGCTTTCCTATTCCCAGTCTGTAGGCTCTCTGGTTCGCGCTCTCCGGTTAGGTGCCCGCCCTGCATCGTAATAACATAATAACATAATAACGTTTAACGTTTTTCTTTTGACGTGCGCTTTTTCTCGTTGTCACACGTCACGTTGTCACATTGTCACGTTTTTGATTTGGCGAGAGGAATGGCTGTGACCTTACATTATAACGTTAAACGTTAACATGTTATGATGACCCTCCTTTTCTGTCCTCCCAGCGGTCTGCACCCTTCGTTTCTCCTTATTATATTATATTGCCTCTACTCTACTTTATTCTACCGTACTCTATTATGCCCCCTTCCCTGCTCTGTTTGCCGAAGTGGTTGACGCACAACGCGGTCTGTGTCTGTAGGCAGCCCGGAAGACCGCTCGATGGTGGGAGAAGGGAAGGTAAAAGATCTGGAAATGGGTCATGGAACCCTCTATTTCTCTGCCAAACTAAGGCACATCGGATGTAATGAGAATGTAATATTGGGTTGATTTAGCGCAAGATACCTATAAAAAGAGGGCATTTTCTTGCACAAATAGGGTATTGATGTGCAAAAAAGGGTGGATTTCTTCAAGATTTATTTGTGTAAACGAAATTTTTTCCGTTCCTTTGCACCCGAAATTTTGAAAGAGAAAACAAAGTAACAACATTTTAACAAGATTATCATGTCAGAAATTGCAGCACAGGTTAAGAACATTATCGTAGATAAGTTGGGTGTAGATGCAGAGGAGGTCACTCCGGAGAAGAGCTTCACCAACGATTTGGGTGCCGACTCTCTCGATACTGTCGAGCTCATCATGGAGTTTGAGAAGGAGTTTGGTATCTCTATCCCCGACGATCAGGCAGAGAAGATCTCTACCGTAGGCGACGCCATCGCATACATCGAGAACAACGCTAAGTAAGCGTCTTCTGTCTCTACGGTATCGTTTTTTACATTAGGACAGACACATATATTGGGTGTCGGGCGTCAGGCGTCAGGTGTCAGGTGTGGATAGCCCGGCTAAGGGCAAATTCGCTACTTACGACACTGTAAGCCCCGCACGGCGCCCAATATACGTTTTCATCAATCGATAAGACACTATATACATGGAACTGAAAAGAGTTGTCGTAACGGGTCTCGGCGCTGTCACCCCGCTGGGAAACACTCCCGAGGAGACTTGGGAGAACATGGTCAAGGGTGTGAGCGGCGCAGCTCCTATCACGCTGTTCGACGCCACCAACTTCAAGACCCAGTTTGCCTGTGAGGTGAAAAACTGGAATCCCAACGAGTGGATCGACCGCAAGGACGCCCGCAAGATGGACCGCTACGCACAGTTGGCCATGGCCAGTGCCGTGCAGGGTGTGAAGGACAGCGGCCTCGACCTCGACCTGGTCGATAAGAACCGCGTCGGCGTGATCTATGGTGTAGGTATCGGCGGTATCAAGACCTTTGAGGAGGAGGCTTCCTACTACGCCCTCAACAAGGAGAAAGGTCCCCGCTTCTCGCCGTTCTTCATCCCGAAGATGATCGCCGACATCGCCGCTGGACAGATCAGCATCCACTTCGGCTTCCACGGACCCAACTTCACCACCACCAGCGCCTGTGCCTCTTCGACCAATGCGCTGGCCGACGCTTTCAACCTGCTGCGGCTCGGCAAGGCCGACGTGATCGTGGCCGGTGGTGCGGAGGCTGCCATCTGCGAGTGTGGTGTGGGTGGCTTCAACGCCATGAAGGCCCTTTCGACGCGCAATGATGACCCGACCCACGCCAGCCGTCCTTTCTCGGCCAGCCGCGACGGATTCGTGATGGGCTAGGGTGCCGGTTGCCTCATCCTCGAGGAGCTGGAGCACGCCAAGGCGCGCGGAGCCAGAATCTACGCCGAGATGGTGGGCGAGGGCGAGAGTGCCGACGCTTATCACCTCACGGCTTCCCATCCCGAGGGACTGGGTGCGAAACTGGTGATGGAGGCCGCCCTGGCCGACGCCCAGATGCAGCCGGAGGATATCGACTATATCAACGTACACGGCACGTCCACCCATGTGGGCGACATCTCCGAGGCCAAGGCCATCAAGGAGGTCTTCGGCGAGCACGCCTACAAGCTCAATATCTCCTCCACGAAGTCTATGACGGGCCACCTGCTCGGAGCTGCCGGAGCCGTGGAGGCCCTGGCCTGCGTCAAGGCCGTGAGCGAGGACATCGTCCCCCCGACCATCAACCACGACGAGGAGGACAAGGAGCCGGAGATCGACTACGCACTCAACTATACTTTCAACCAGGCACAGAAGCGTACCGTTCGTGCGGCCCTGAGCAACACGTTCGGCTTCGGCGGACACAACGCCTGCGTTATCTTCAAGAAGTATGCTGAATAATCTGATTGACAGGATTAAGCTCCCTTTCCGCAAGGATAAGGAGCTTTTCTTGTCTCTCCATAGGATCACCGGCATCTGGCCCCATCATATCGAATACTACAAGATCGCGCTGCTCCATAGCAGCATCGCGCGGCGCAACGAGAAGGGAAAGCCCATGAACAACGAGCGGCTGGAGTTTCTCGGCGATGCCGTCCTCGATGCGGTAGTAGGCGATATCGTGTTTCGTCACTTCCCTGGTAAGCGGGAGGGATTTCTCACCACCACGCGCTCCAAGCTCGTGCAGCGTGAGACCCTCAACCACTTGGCCAAGGAGATGGGCATCAACAAGTTGATCCTCTCCAGCGGCCACCAGTCCGGCCACAACAGCAACATGGCGGGCAACGCCTTCGAGGCCCTCGTCGGTGCTATCTATCTCGACAAGGGCTACGACGCCTGCATGCGCTTCATGGAGCGCCAGATCCTGGGCGAGATGATCAATATTGACAAACTCGCCTACAAGGAGGTCAACTTCAAGTCGAAGCTCATCGAGTGGTGTCAGAAGAACCGGGTGCAGCTCAACTTCAAGTTGCTTGGCAATGAGACCAGCGAGGAGGGAGCCCCCGTCTTCCACTTCGTCGTGATGCTGGAGGACGTGGAGGGTTGCGACGCGCGTGGCTATTCTAAGAAGGAGAGCCAGCAGAAGGCATCGAAGGACACACTCCGCAAGCTCCGCAAGGACACGAAGTTTCTCGACCGCGTGTTTGCCTCGAAGGAGAACCGGACGAAGATGGAGGAGGAGCCCGTCGGGCTCGTACCTTCGGTAGATGAGACCGAGAGTTTCATCGTCGGCGACAAGCCGAAGGAGGACCGGAAGCACGTCTCGCCCTTCCAGGAGGAAGTCTTTAGGGAGCAGCCTGCACCTGCCGACCGCCGCAGGAAGCGCACGGAGAAGCGCGCTGAGGATAGCGAGGAGGCCATCCGAAATTCCCATGACGGCCAAGACCAGAAGGATGGCGAGCGTCAGGCTATGCCCTTGCATTCCGCAGACGCTGAAGAGCCCACACGCCAACCTGACCGCGAAGACATCATCGCCATGGCAGAGGCCGAGGCATTCAAGAGTTGAAACAATCGAGTCTGCGGGTAGCAGCACCTGATGCGCCCGCCGATTCATCATCCTTTTTTTCTTTATTATGAGCAACACGTTCAAAGGTTTCGCAGCGGGTATTATCGCTGCGATTTTCTATGGTACAAACCCCTTGGGCACGCTGTATCTCTATCAGGACGAGATCAATCCTACGTCGGTCCTCGTCTGGCGCTACGCCATTGCCTCGCTGCTGTTTCTTGCATGGATGGTGGCGAAGCGGGAGAGTTTTCATCTGCGCCTCGGACCCGCCATCCGCATGGCCGTCCTGGGCACATTCATGGCCATGTCCTCGGCCACGCTCTACCTCAGTTTCAAGTACATGGATGCAGGAATCGCCAGTACGATCCTCTTCAGCTACCCCATCATCACGGCCGTGCTGATGACGGCGTTCTTCCATGAGCGCATCACCTGGTCCACCACTTTCTCCATCCTCCTGGCCGTCACGGGCATAGGACTGCTCTATCGTGGTGGCGACAATGCCACGCTCTCCACGGTGGGCGTGGCGCTGGTCCTGCTCTCGTCGCTCTTCTACGCCTTCTACATCATCGGCGTCAACCAGACCCACACAGGGCTCTCCGCCATCCAGTTTACGTTCTGGGTGGTCTTGTTCGGCTTGATCTCCCTGCTCGTCCTGTCCGTCATCATGGGCGAGCAGATCCAGGTGCTCACCACTCCGAAGCAATGGGCCTGTGCTGCTCAGTTGGCCTTGCTGCCCACGGTGCTCAGCCTCTACTTCATGAATATTGCCATCGAGAAAGTCGGCAGTACGCCCTCCGCCATCATGGGTGCTGTGGAGCCTGTCACGGCCGTCTTCATCGGCGTGCTCATCTTCGGCGAGTCCTTCTCCCTGCGCCTCTTCGTCGGCATTGTGCTCATCCTCTCGGCAGTCATCCTGCTGGTGCTTTCCAAGAAAAAGAAGAACGTCGAGAGCCACGGGGAGCGTCCTCTGCGAGCCAAGCGTCGCTGACGCCTTTTCACCTCTGGTGCTGTCTGCGGCTTGGGCGGCTGTAGTTTGCCCTGCTTTGCCTTATTATTGCTTCCGCAGATAGGACTACAATGCCTCCTGCGCCGTATGAGGCCCGTAGCGGCCCTTCTAAGCAGCGAAAACCACATTGCTTGATACGAACAAGGCCTTCCCTGCCAGCGCGGCAGAGAAGGCCTTAAATTTAGTCTAACTATACTTTATGCGAGATAAAGTCTATGGTATTGTGATGCGCAGACCCTTACTTGATCACGTCCATGGGGTCGAGCATGTGCTTCGGGTCGAGGATGGCGTCGAGCTTCTCCTTGGTCAGGATCTTGTCTCTGAGCACGAGATCATAGACAGAAGCGCCCGTCTCCAGAGCTTCCTTGGCGATCTTCGTGCTGTTCTTGTAGCCGATGTACGGGTTGAGAGCGGTGACGATACCGATGCTGTTGCGCACGGTCTCGGCATTGTGCTCGGCATTGACCGTGATACCATCGACGCAACGCTCACGCAGCGTGTCCATGGCGCGGCCCAGCCAGGTCTGGCTCTCGATGATGCACTGGGTGATGACCGGCTCCATGACGTTGAGCTGGAGCTGTCCTGCCTCGGCGGCAATCATCACGGTGGTGTCGTTGCCAATCACCTTGAAGCAAGTCTGGTTGGTCACCTCGGGGATGACAGGGTTTACCTTGCCCGGCATGATGCTGGAGCCCGGAGCCATCGGCGGGAGGTTGATCTCGTGGAGACCGCAACGGGGACCAGAGGCCATGAGGCGGAGGTCGTTGCAGATCTTGGACAACTTCACGGCCAGGCGCTTCAGCGCGCCGCTATAGCTCACGTAGTCGCCCGTGTCGGGAGTAGCCTCGACGAGGTCCTTGCCGAGGGTGAAGTTCTCGCCCGTCAGCTCGGCCAGTTTCTTCGTGCAGAGCTCAGCGTAGCCCGGGACGGCGTTGAGACCCGTACCGATGGCCGTGGCGCCCATGTTGATCTCGAGCATCAGCTCCACATTGCGATTGAGGTTGCCGATCTCCTCCTCAAGGGTATTGGCGAAGGCCGTAAACTCCTGTCCGCTCGTCATGGGGACGGCGTCCTGCAGCTGTGTGCGGCCCATCTTGATGTTGTTCTTGAACTCCTCGCCCTTCTTGCGGAAAGAGGCCACGAGACGCTCCAGAGCGGCTACGAGCTGCTTGTTCATCTCGATGAAGGTGAGGCGGATGGTGGTGGGATAGACGTCGTTGGTGGACTGACCGCAGTTGCAGTGGTCGTTGGGCCAGCAGTGCTGGTAGTCGCCCTTCTCGTAGCCCATCAGCTCGAGGGCACGGTTGGCAATCACCTCGTTGGCGTTCATGTTGACCGACGTGCCGGCACCACCCTGCACCATGTCGGTGACGAAGTTCTCATGAAACTTGCCGTCGATGATCTCGCGGCAGGCGCGGCACATAGCGTCGGCCACGTCGTCAGGAAGCTGACCCAGCTCGTGGTTGGCCTCGGCAGCAGCGAGCTTCACGTATGCAATGGCCTTGACATACTCGGGATAGTCGCACATGTGCTTGCCCGAAATCTTGTAATTGTTGATGGCGCGCTGAGTCTGCACACCATAGTAAGCCTCGGCGGGTACCTGGAGCTCGCCCAAGAGGTCGCTCTCTACACGAAACTTCTTCTCGTTCTCGTTAGCCATTTTGATTTTTGTTTTTAATTATTTATTGATTTTTTATTTGCTCTGCAAAAGTAGCCAAAACAAATGAACCCACCAAATGTTTTCTATTAAATTAAGGATGGTTCTGAAATTTAGAACCTTGTGTGCGCTCTCAGATGGCAGCATCTATCAAGAAAGCGGGCGAGGATGCTCTCCCCGCCCGCTCTGTAGTCTATAGGCTTAGCTACTTGCTTCTGCTCGTAGCTTACTATTTTTTCTTGCTCTTGTGCTTCTTCTTGTCGTCGTCGGTTTCGCCGTAGCCATAACCGTAGCCGTAACCATAGCCGTAGCCATAACCATATCCGTAGCGGTGGTAGCCCACGCGGGTCTCTGTGCCGTTGAGGATGAGGGCCATGTTGCGATACTTGCCTGCGTTGTAAAGGCGCTGGAGCTCCTTGAGCAAGGAACGGTCGAGCAGTCCGGCGCGCACGATGAAGATCGTTCTGTCCACGTAGCTCGAGATGATCTCCGTATCGGCGACGACCTCGATAGGCGGACAGTCGAGCAGGACGTAGTCGTACTGGCTGCGAACCTCTTCCAGCAAGTCCTTCAAGCGGCCGTTGCCCAGCAGCTCGGTGGGGTTCGGCGGCACGATGCCGACTGGCAGGATGCTCAGGTTCTCATTGCCCTTGTAGGTATGGATGAGCTCGTGAAGGTCCGTCTCCTTACCCGTGAGGTAATGGGTCAGACCGACCTGCGGCGATCCGATCAGGGCCGAGGCCATGGCCTTACGGATATCGCAGTCGATGATGAGCACCTTCTTCTGCTTGATGGCCAGCGACATGGCGATATTGGCCGAGAGATAGGTCTTACCACTACCCGAGTTGAAGGAGGTCATGATCATCACGTTGTCCTTTCTGTCCTCAGAAATGAGGAACTCGAGCTTCGTACGGAGCACGCGGAAAGCCTCGTTCATCACGTTGCGCTTGCCCTCCTGTACGACGATCTGCAGCTTGTCACGACGCTTGTTGCGACGCTGCCACCACTTGCGCTTGCCAGTATAAGGTATCTCTCCGATAAACGGTATGGTGAGACCCTCGATATCCTTGCGGCCGCGTACGGTGGTGTTCATGCTCTCGCGGAGGTAGAACAGTCCGATAGGCAACATCAGACCCAGGGCCAGGGCGATGAGCAGGATGTTGCGGTGGTTGGGCGAGATGGGATAGGCGTTGCCAAACGGGGCGGTGATGATGCGGATGTTGTAGGCGATGAAGGCCAGGTTCATCTCGTTCTCCTCGCGCTTCTGGAGCAGGAAGAGGTAGAGTTGCTCCTTGACCTGCTGCTGACGGCCCACGCTCGTGAGGTACTTCTCCTGCTTCGGGCTGGAGGCGATTTTCGCCGTGGCCTGGTTCTCGTTCTGCTGCGCGTGGCTCAACTGCAGGTCGATCGTGCTGCAGAGGTTGTCGATGCCCTCCAGGATGACCTTGCGGATCTGGGCCAGCTGCTCGTCGTAGTCGCTCACGATGGGGTTGCGCTCCGAGGAGTTGGCGATGAGCGAGTTGCGCTGGAGCAGAAGCGTGTTGTATTCTGCGATCTGCTGCTCAATGCCCGTCGATTCCAGTCCGGCATTGGTAGGCAGGAGCTTCCGCGACTTGGCACCGCGCGTCAGCATGCCCTTTACGTATTGTGCCATGGAGCGCTGCGTGTTGAGGGCCAGCACTTGCTTTTGGCTCTCCTGCGACTGCTGCATGGACATCTGCGAGGCAGCCTGTACGGACGGCAGCAGGTTGCTGCTCTTATAGCTGGAGATGTCGCTATCGATACCGCTCAGCTCGCGCTCGATGATAGCCAGGCGCTCGTTGATAAACTTTGTCGTGGCGATCGTCAACATGTTCTTGTCTCTCACCCAGCTCTCCTTATAGACCGTAATGAGGGTGTTGATGATGTCGTCGGCGCGGTAGGGCTCTTTGTCCTTATAGGAAATGCGGACCAGGGTGGACATCTTGTCCGTCAGTTCCACCGACAAGTTTCTTTGTACGCCCTCCGTCTTGGTGTAGAGGTCGGTGCGTGTCACGAGGATTGGATCTTTCGTATGGGTGACAAATGAGCCGTAGTACTGTGTCGGTGTGACCAGCACATTGCCCACCGGCGTACCGATAATGGTGCTTGTGCGGCCCGTCACGGTCACCTCTGGACTGCCGACCGGCTTGCCGTTGCGCATAAAGTTGGACAGTTTCACCACGCCGTTGGGCTGCAGCTCCATCTGCATGGCTGCCGACTCATGGTCGCCCAGTCCCATCATGCGGACGTTGGCCGGGAGCGAGCGTCCGTAGAGGATGTTCTTGTGCCAGCGGCCCTCCATCGTATAGTTCATGTCGAGGTTCAGGCGCTTCACGGTCTCCAGCACGTTGGAGGGAGCCTGGATGGCAGCCATCTCGTTGTTGACGTTGCTCTGGTCGGGGTTCTGACCCAAGTTGGCGAACATCGCGTTGAGGTCCTTGCCACGCTGCGGGCTGTCCTCCTTGATGACGACGAGCGCCGTGCGTTGGTAGGTGTTGGGCGTGATCTTCAGATAGTACCATCCTGCTGCGCCAAAGAGTATGACGGACAGGAGTATCCAAAACCAGTTGCCAAGCACGATGTCCAGGAGCATGCGCAGGTTGAATCCGCCATTCTCGAGCTCGTTGTTCTCGGCTGTTGCTGAGTAGTTCTTTTCGCTTTCTAAGCTATTGTTTGTTGCCATTTCCTTTTTGAGAGTAAGTTTACCAATTCTTGATAAGCATCGTCACACTCATGGCCAGGGAGGCCATGGAGACCCAGAAGGCAGACGAGCGGAAGGTGTTGCCGTTGACTGTGCTCTGGCGAGCGCGCGTCGGGTTGGGGTCCACGTAGATGATGTCGCCCTGCTTCAGGTAGTAGGCCGGCGAGCTTGTGATGTCCTGACCCGAGAGCATGTTGATATTATAGACCTTGCGCTCGCCGCCCTCGGTACGAATCACCGTCACGTGGTCGCGCTGGCCGTAGATGGTCAGGTCGCCCGCGCGGCTGATGGCGTCGAGGATGGTCTCGCGGTCGTTTTCGA
>OHDS01001056.1_pt1 | contig 11855 bp, 7 predicted proteins | sample 1567031 | NCBI WGS metagenome assembly OHDS01 (sample SAMEA3879503, study PRJEB24766) | human gut metagenome | biome: human-associated habitat; feature: feces | place: USA | collected 1985/1987
CGACATTTGCCGGAATTGGCGTTTCTTATATTAGGGACTTATTTTACAGCCCCTTGTTGTTTGATTATGAGTCCATTATTCCTTGAAAGCGAAAAATCCGCGACTGATATCGCGGATTTTTCTGTTACTTATTTAATTACCATCATATTATTTTGCTGTAATAGATGGATTTCCATTGACTGCAACAGTCTGGGTAAGAGTATATCCTTCATATGTGAAAGATACAGTAATCTTTGTTACATTCAATGTTGTATTTGCAGCAAGAGCTTTGGTCTTAAATGTATCATAATTAGATCCATCAATCTTAACTCTTGAAATAATATTATAAGCATTAGTTGTTCCTTCAATGCTTACAACCTGAACTGGAGTATTATCTTTATTGTAAGTTACTCCATCATAAGAGTAATCAACAAGATTTGCAAGTGCATCTTCAATTGTAGTACCAACATCTACTGTATTACCAGTGAAGGAAACCTTTACAATATCCTGTTTATCTTCGATTGTGAAAGACTTCTGGATAGTTTTCTTTACATAGTTATCTCCACTATCTGCTTTTCCGGCAGGTAATGTATAGACAACAGCTGTTACCTGATAAGTACCTGCATCTAATTTAGAAATTGCAGATCCTGATACTGTAGAAGCACCAACAGTAAGGACATTAGTACCTACTTTATTTACATCAATCGCTGCATTGGTTACTGCTGTAACTGTTGTAGAGCTTACAGTATATCCATCTGCATATACAACATCATTACCCTTTTTAACAGTGTAATAAATACCTTTTACAGTAGACTGTTTAGTAGGATCTGTGTTATCACCGAGCTTACTACTTACTGTTAAGTACTTGCTTGTTGTTCCATTATGCTGTTCAGCAACCTTAATGTTAATTGATTCTCCATTATATGTAGCCGGTGAAGGAGTATCTTTTGTAACGGTTGTATCTACCTTTGGACTAGACATATCCAGATCAAATGATAATGTAGATTTACCGTCATCTCCAGGAGTTTTAATAGAAACAGTTACAGTCTGTGCAACAACTTCTGTTCCGTTTTTGTCTGTATACGCAATCTTGTAAGAATAAGTACCTTCTCGTCTAGAATCACCCTTAAATGTAACTTTCTGCTTATTTCCCTGTAAAGAAGTTACTGTATAGTAATCATTATTATCCTGTACATCGCTAGTCTTTAATCCTGAAGGAACAGATAAACATGTAACCTTTAATCCACCTTCTGTATAAGCAAAGTCATCACCATACTGATCCTTAAATGATGCAGTTACAACTTTGTTATTTACTACAGCATTAGAAAGTGTTAAAGAATTGTTATCAACTGCAATGCTTGCTACCTTTCTCTTTTCAACAACAGAAACTGCGAAAGATCCAACAATAACATTGTTCTTCTTAATAATAAGATAAGCTGTACCTGGCTTTACTCCTTCCAGAGCTACATAATTCTTATACTTACCATGATCATTCAAATCAAGCTTTGTACCATTTCCAGAAGCAATTAACAGAATATTTGTATCACTTGATTCTACAGTATAATCATTGTAATGGCTTACTTCATTTCCGTCTGCATCAGTAATCTTGAAGTATGCATATGCCTTATCAGTGTCTTCTACTGCAACTTTGTTGTTGTCCTTTGCAGAATCATATGTTCTGTCAGAAGCTGTACCAATACGTACTGCATAATTATTGACAGCTGCCTGATCTACAGCAGTAATAGTAAATTTGACTGGTCCAACATTGCCGTCTGGCTTACCATCTGCAGTGTATTTTCCACTCTTATATGTGATCTCACCTGTAGCAACAGAACCAACTTTATTTAAGTAAAGTTTAGATCCAGCAATATAACCATCAGTGGTTGTAAGAGTGAAATCATACTTAGAAGCATCCTGAGAGCCATAAGCAACATCATCAAGAACTACTCCATTGGCATCTGTAGCAACCAGCTTAATTTCTGTTTCTGTTGCATATGGAATAGTAAGCTTATTTACATTTACACTAGCTACCTTTCCATCTGTAACATTCATAGATAATGTAGTTCCATCAAGAGTAACATTGTAAGTCTTACCATCTGTCAATCCAGAGAATGTATTAAATGTAACCTTTGTTGCATCTTTCTTATCAACAGATACTTTCTGTACAGGATAAACAACTTTTGTATCAGCATTTGCTACTGTGATATCGGATTTCAAGATGTTGCTAGTCTTTCCATCAACAACTGCTTCGAATTCACCAGCTTTTGTCTGTCTTACACTTTTAAGGACATAGTTCTTAACTTCTACATCCTGAGTAGCGGTAGCTGTATCTTTACCGATAACTAACTTAGCTGTAATAGTAGCTTTTCCAGCCTTAACACCAGTTACTGTACCGTCAGCTGCTACTGTAGCTACTGTCTCATCACTGGATGTGTAAGTGATCTTAGCTCTTGAAGAAGCCTTCTTAGTTGTTGTTAACTTAGTTGTGCTTCCAACTGCTACTGCTGACTCTCCAGATAAAGCAACACTTGCCTTAGCAACTTTCATTGTGTAAGTAAGTTTCTTTGTCTTTGCCTTAGCATTCTTCTTTGTAGAAGTCTTGTAAGTTACCTTAACCGGAAATACGCATGGTATTTTCCGCGGAACTGTTGGAAATACCGGATTTATAAACAGAGTTTGGGGCAAAATCACTTCTACAAGTAACACGCAAGCAACATACAAGAAGCGATTAAATCTGATTTATGGCTTCGACCAGCGCAGGTACATCCAGATGCGTGTAAATCCGTTCCGTCAGGGACATAGCGCCGGAATGACCGACAATTTTTTTGATGGTCGTCTGATCGACATGTGCTTCGGCGAGCAGGGAAATCGTGGTGTGCCGGCAGCAGTGAGGTGTATGATCGATGTGCAGACGAAACATTAGGGGTTGGAAAACATTGTGGTAATACATATAATAGGTAAAATGCTGGCTGTCCAGAGTATGGATGAGATATTCACAATCGGAACAGTCATGAAGCCAGCGCTGGTAAAAGGGGAGTACTTTGTCAGCAATCGGAACTTTTCGAATGCCGTTTTCGGTTTTGCTGTCAATGACATCAAAATATTGTTCGGACAGATGAACATTTTCTTTTTTCAGATCCAAAAGCTCTGAGACACGGATCCCATTGTATATCAGCATGAGGACTGTCTGGCAATAGGGATCGTTTTTGTGTTTCCACAGGAGAGCAATTTCAGAAGTGGAAAAACAGCTTCGTATGTTTTTATTAGGATTCCGGTCTTTGTATTTCGAAATATTTACATAGGCAGAATAATCTTTTGAGACAATTTCGTGCTTCATGGCATAAGAATAGAGCTGGTTAAAAAGAACACGGATTTTTTTCAGGGTAGGATAGTTTTTGCCACAGTGATCAATCACCTGCTGTAAATCATTGAGTTTCAAATTGTGAAATGGCATATCAGCAATGTTTTCACAAGTGGCAAAGGCCGCCCGATAGCCTTTGATGTTGGAGTGGGAAATGGTAGGAAACTTTTCTTCGGACCATCGGAGATAAATTTCCCGGAAGGTTAATTTCAGAGTTTCCCCATCAATGGGATAATTGTTGTAACGTGCCAGAATCTGCAGAGCTTCCGACCGGGTAGGAGCGTACCCCAGAATCTGGTAGTGCTGGATGCGCTTTCCCGTGATGTCATTGATGTGCCAGCCCGTAGTGATGCGTGCTGCATAGGGTCTTCTTCTGTTGCCGGAGAGTTTTACGACTCCGCCGTATCCGTTTGGTAATCTCATTTTTCTTCCTTTCGTGTGTAAAAATTTATATTATCGTGTCAATCATACACATTTATTTGTTAAATTTTTAAGTAACACACAAGTAACAAAAAAGTGTTTTTACCTATATAAAAAGAAAAATAAAATCGACATGCCGGAATGATTGAAAAAAAACGAAATTTGGGGTATGATTATAGGCAATGAAACATAAGGAGAAAATAATCTTGAATACGAATGGAAACAAAAACACGTTAAAAGCAAATAAGATATTGATTCCCATTATTTTGTTGATCGGATTTATTCCAATCATTGTGCATTCTTTTGTTTATGATACAAATCTGGCACAGTTTGACTGGTATCCGGAGAGTGCAGCAAAGCAGACGGACTTCTTTTTTGCATGGAAGATGATTGCGATCATCCTTGTGGGAGTTGTAATGCTCGCAATTTTACTGATCCGGTATTTGAATAAAAAGGAGTTTGCATTTGAAAATTCCTTTTATTTTCTGATGGTGTATGCATTGTTTGTTGCAATGTCTGCCCTGTTTTCCAGTCACAAATACTGGGTGGCACATGGTACATATGAACTTTTTGAGCCTATATGGGTTATATTTGTCTATATGATACTGTGTTATTATGTCTATAATTATGTACAGGAAGAAAAACAGATAGAGGTAATCCTGCGCTGGTCTGGCATTGGAATCGCAATTGTTACTCTGATTGGATTTTTCCAGGTCTTTGGATTGGATTATTTTAAGACATCTCTGGGCAAACATCTGATGACGGACACAAGCTGGTGGAACCAATTAGATAAGATTTCCTTTAATTTCGCAGATAAGACTGCGTATACGACACTTTACAATCCTAACTTTTTGTCATTTTATTTTGGCATGCTGATACCATTGCTGGTCTGCCTGTTTATTGGGGCGAAAAAGATGTGGCATCGTCTTGTAATCGCGGTTGCAGAGATTTTTTGCATTGTAGCACTGGTTGGTAGCAGAAGTTCTTCCGGATTTATTGCACTGGCAATTGGTGCTGTGATTCTCGCATTGGTTTTACTCAGTCGGAAGAAAAAATTATTTGTAGCCGGGATTGTTGTGGTTATTATTGGAATGATAGCAGCAGGAGTACTGGCAAATACGACAGAGTTCGGTCAAAATCTTAAAAAGACGGTTGTTGGAACGTATCATATGAAAGATCAGTTCTCTTTAAACGATATCAAAACAAACACAGATGATGTGGAACTTGATATCTGGAACAATCCTCTGTATGTGTCCTATGATCTGGGGAGCGACGGTGTAATCACCGTGGTATGCAAAGATGCAGATGGTCAGGAGATTCAGACAACAGAGGTAGATCAGGAAAATCATATTTTGGCCCTCAATGATGAACGGTTTGCAAATATACAGATTCAGCCGATCATGTTTACCGATAATACAGCAGGAATAAAGATGATCATAGATGGTGTCGAATGGGATTTCTCAAAAAATGATACGGACGGATATGAATATCTCAATCCTGCAGGAAAACTGGTAAAGTTTGAAAATCCAAAAGTTTCAACACTGTTTTTGGATGATGCAATGAGCAATCGAGGACATATCTGGAATAAAACGATTCCGCTTCTTGGAAAGCATGCTTTTATGGGGAGTGGAGCAAATACCTATATGTTTGAAGTGCCACAGGAAGATTATATCAGCCAGAACTATGTCTACGGCGCAAACAGCTATGATGTAAAAGCCCATAGCTGGTATCTGCAGCAGTGGGTAGAAACCGGATTACTCGGTACCCTGGCACTTCTGGTATTTCTGTTCTGGTATCTGGTACAGTCGGTACGCATTTACCGCAGAGTGGATCTACACGAGAGTATCAGCTGGATTGGATTTGGATTATTTGCGGCAGTGCTGGTGTACATGATTGCAGGTATCGCAAACGATTCCAATGTATGTACCGCTCCGGTATTCTGGGGTATGCTTGGTCTGGGACTTGCAGTGAACCGTATGCTCGTAAAGAAAGAAAATCTTTTTGTTAAAGAAACAGTGGTTTCTGCAGAAAGTGATACTGCCGTAAAACAGAGTATTCCAAAAGCAGCAGAGAGTGTAAAAGCAGATACCGCGCAGACGGTACAGAATACTAAAGGGGCTGGAGTGACAGAATCCTCAGTCAGGAAGAAATCATCGAAAAAACAATCGAGAAAACAGAGAAAGAATCAAAAATAACAGATTGAAATTATGAAAAAAATCATTCAAGATAAACAATTACTGATCAGACGGATTTTTCTGATGTGCTACGACGTGCTTGCAGTGTTTGCTGCAAGCATAGTTGCGTTATTGATTCGGTTTGATCTGAATATCAAAAGCGTACCGTTTCAATATATGGATGAAGTGTGGAGAGCACTCCCTTTTATGATAATTGTTACACTGATCATTTTCTGGATGCTCCGACTGTATTCCAGTCTCTGGAGCTATGCGGGAGCACTGGAAATGATGTATGTGGTTTCAGCATGTATTCTGGATACCGTTGTTGTGACAGTGCTGATATTGCTTCGGAACTGGGGGGATATGTACCCGGTGCCAAGAAGCTTTTACATTCTGTATGGATTGTTTCTGTTTGTATTTGTCATGGGATGCAGATATTCTTACCGCGGACTGCGTGTGCTTCGCAATATGCGCAGAGCCGGTGTGTACAGACGGAATGTACTTGTGATCGGAGCAGGGGATGCAGGAAACCAGATCATCAAAGAAATCAACAACAGCCGCTATGTGAAAAAGAAGGTTGTTGGTGTGATTGATGATGACCGGAACAAGATCGGCAATTATATTCATGGAGCGAAAGTCGTAGGAGATCGGAGCGATATTCTGGAAAAAGTCGAAGAACTGCATGTGCATGAGATCATCATTGCCATGCCATCGGCCACACAGAAACAGATCAAGGGGATTCTTGATATCTGCAAAGAAACCGGATGCACATTAAAGCGTCTGCCCGGCATTTACCAGCTTGTAAACGGCGATGTCAGCGTCAGCAAATTAAAAGATGTAGATGTCAATGATCTTCTTGGGCGGGATCCGGTGACGGTTGATCTGCAGTCCATCATGGATTATGTTTCTGGGAAAATCATAATGGTTACAGGGGGCGGTGGCTCCATCGGAAGCGAATTGTGCCGGCAGATTGCCGCACACAAGCCAAAACAGCTGATTATTGTGGATATTTACGAGAATACGACCTATGATGTGCAAAACGAACTGAAAGTCCGGTTTCCAGAGATGGATCTTGTTGTGCTGATTGCATCCGTGCGGAATACGAATCGTATGAACTGGATTTTTGAACATTACAAGCCGGAGATTATCTATCATGCAGCGGCACATAAACATGTGCCTCTCATGGAAGAGAGTCCGAACGAGGCAATTAAGAATAACGTGCTTGGCACATGGAAGATTGTACAGGCGGCAGATCGGTACGGTGTGAAGAAATTTGTGATGATTTCCACGGATAAGGCAGTTAATCCAACCAATATCATGGGTGCCAGCAAGCGCATCTGTGAGATGATCATTCAGACCTATAACCGCAGATCGAAGACAGATTTCGTAGCCGTGCGTTTTGGAAATGTGCTTGGCAGTAACGGAAGTGTGATTCCGCTGTTCAAAAAACAGATTGAGCGTGGAGGTCCGGTCACGGTTACCCATCCGGATATCGTGCGGTATTTTATGACAATTCCGGAAGCGGTATCTCTGGTGCTGCAGGCGGGCACCTATGCCAAAGGTGGAGAAATTTTTGTTCTGGATATGGGAGAGCCGGTCAAGATTCTGGATCTGGCAAAGAACCTGATTCTTCTTTCCGGTCACAAGCCGGATGAAGATATCCATATCATTTTCACAGGACTTCGCCCGGGAGAAAAACTTTATGAAGAGATGTTGATGGATGAAGAAGGGATGCAGGATACCGCAAACAATCTGATTCATATCGGTAAACCGATTGAGCTGGATGAAGAAAAATTCATGCAGCAGTTGGAAGAATTAAAAGAGTACGTTGTGACAGAACCGGAAGACATCCGGGAGTGTGTCAAAAAAATCGTGCCGACGTATCATCCGGAACTGGCGGGGGAGAATAAATAGGTAAAAATAGAACGGCTATCAATGACAGCAATTCCGTGCATGGCACGTGAATTGCTGTTTTGCTTTTTACAGATGAAACGTATTGCGGGGATGTCTGGTAGTGAGGATGGCACGCTGCTTTGACATGGCAACATGCGTATAGATTTCTGTGATATGAATAGAACTGTGACCAAGCATTTCCTGTATATAGCGGATATCGACATCCGCTTCTAAAAGGCTGGTAGCAAATGTATGCCGGAACATATGCGGTGTAATATGCTGTTCAATTGCAGCAAGAGAAGCATATTTGTTGATCATCCGCCGTACCGACTGATCGGATAATGCCGTTCCGTTTAGCGTCGCAAAGAAATGCTGGCAGGTTTCCATCTGGGGGAGAAATTCATTGCGGTATTCCGACAGAATCTGTATGACCTCGTGGTTTCCGATCTGAACAATTCGTTCTTTGGAACCTTTTCCGTAGATCAGGACTGATCCATCGTACAAATCAATGTCACAGATACGCAGAGCGCATAATTCGGAAATCCGTATTCCGGTTGCAAATAAAAGTTCTATGACAGCGGCATCCCGCAAAGCGTTTTTTCTCTGATAATCCGTTTTGGCGACGGTGCGCTGCTCATAGATTGTAGATAAGAAAATTTCGATCGTGTGCAATGGAATGGTTTTCGGTAAAATCACAGGTTCGCGGAATTTGATCTGCACCTTGTTGAAAGGATTCCGGGCGATGATTTCTTTATATTCCAGGTAGTGAAAAAGAGCTTTGACCGAGGCAATCTTTCTTTTTACGGTTTTGGGTTTGTACTTCTGGTGCAGACTGCCGATATAATTTTCCAACAGATCCGGTGTAATATCAGAAACATCCCTGCATGAAAAAATGGCATAAAATTGCTGAAGGTCGATGCGATATGCTTTCAGAGTCTTGGAATCCAGGCGTTTTTGGTGACGGCAGTGTTCCAGATAGTTATTGATGTGTGTCTGTAAATTATTCATGGGTGGTCTCCTTTGTATATGAAGTTTTGTTTAGGAGTATATGGTACATGAAATGGGGAGGATTTTGTTGGATAAGGCAAAATTTGAAAAAATTGTACAATATGTAACAATTACATGGATAGAACAGTGGTGTTTCCTGTATCAGTATGGGTGGGAAAGGGTATGGGATAGACTTCGGGGAAATACAGAATGTGGATGTCGAAAGCTGATGTTTTGATGGGAAAACGGTGAGATTAAACAATAAATTGCCGTTTAAATAAGAAAAATGGATTAAAATAAGGAATTTTGTTATATTTTTAGGAAATATATGGTATAATCTTAAATGTGACAAGAGAAGCGATTGAAAGATAATTAAGAGTTATCTAGTATTTTATAGAAAAGGGGAAATTAATGAATTCACTTTCTAAAATAAAAATTTTCAAACTTGATATAAATGAAAACTATACATGTAAGGATCTATCATATACCCTTTTTAAGGATATTGATTTTTCGTCATATACCCCCATCTCATTTTTTAGAAGCGATTTTAGAGGTAGTCGGTTTGAAAATGTAAAATTTCAAAATAATTGTTTTGATAGAGCTGATTTTATTGGCTGTACATTTATTAATTGCACATTTATTAATGTTGACTTTGCTGCTTGTGAAATTAAATCTTGCCTTTTTTTAGATGGTATATTCCAAAATTGCAAATTTAATAATACATCTATACAAGAAAGTTCATTTACAGGATGTGAATTTAGTAAACAACATTTATTGGTTAACATGAAAAATTGTAAAATGATTCATTCTAAAATACAAGACTGTACATTTGAACGGTCGACAACTGAAAAAATAAAATTTGAATGTTGTACATTAAATAATACTGATTTCGCAACGATGCATGCGGAATGCCACAAATTTATAAGCTGCAACCTAAATAAGGTTAAATTAGACATAAGTTATGTTTTTGGGTACTTATTAAGTAACACTAATATAAGAGATTTTGAGGTATTATATCGTGGAAAAAAAGTCAATCTAAATAGTCAAGAAGAAGCATTGAAATTTGTTGAAGAATCTAGAACATATGAATTAATAAACTTGTTTTTTATTTATCAAGGATTTGATAAGATTCCCCAAATACTAGAAAAAGTATTGGTTTACTTATATAATAATTTTACTCCAACAAATCGTTCTGATATTCAAAATATCTTTGAAGCATTGGTTTTTTATACTACGCAAGATATAACCCCATATAATTGTTTTATTGATTGTTTAAGAATTATAAATTCATTTGTTCTCCCAGAACTTGACTTGGAAGATGAATTACTTTTTGTCGGATATAAAGAAAAATTAAATTATATTATTTCTGATGGGTTATATGGTAAAAAATTTATTGCATCGTCAAGTAAAGAAGTAGCTTTAATTACTATACATATTCAAACAGAAGATTATGAAGAAGCATTAAATCTTTCTAATTCCTTTTTGGAAAAATTGTGTCAAAGCTGTAATCTTACCCCAAACTGGGAATTGATTGAAAGCCGAAAAGGATCATGGATATTAACATTTGCAGTTTCAGCAATGGTTATAGTAATTTTACCTAAAATAATAAAAAATTACTATAACCTTATTTCTGAAATACAGATTCAAAAAGAATTCAAGAAGAAAATAATTCAAAAACTTCAAGATAATACAGTATCAATAGAGATAATAGATAAGTTAGCCGATGTAGTTGGTAAACTTCAATTGGATAAACAATCGGAAATTGATATACCTAAACAAATATCAGAAATTAAAGCATTTTTGTAATATGCTAATAAAATCAAAAAGAGTTTGTTGATCAATCATTAGATTAATTCTAAAACAATAATATTGTTCGTTATAATATAGATATCTATCATGTGGTAGTGTGAGTATATTGCATTTTTGCATTATTTCTTGAGCAATCAGCAAATCGTCTTGTGCATTAAAAATTTTTCGAGGAATGCCCAAAAGGCAATATGTTCCACTCTCACAGTGACTTAATTGTACATTTTTTCCGCCTAATAAGCCTTTCAAAAAAGTATAATTTTTTTGGGCGTAATTAACGTTCTTTTTTAATTGTGTTATTATAAACTGATGTTCTTTGAAACTATATAGTTTTTTAATAAAGTTGTATTGTTGTGCAGTAATCGAACCACTGAAAAATACACTATATTTTTCTAATTTATCTATCCATTTGGAATTAGAAAAGATGGAGCAGTGTTTTGTTCCGTTAAGAAACAAATTCTTTGCTAAAGATTCTAAAATAAAAAAATTATCAAAAGAAGATAGTGATGCATATAACTTAAAATCGTTTACAAATAATTCACTGTGCCATTTCAAACCATTATAAATATTATCAATTAAAAGAAAACCTTCATTATTTGACAACAATGTTTGGATTTTTACAATTTCTTCGTTTGAAAGGCATACACCGGTTCCGAATAAAGGATTATTAAGTATAACCAAATTAATTCCTTTAGATTTAATTATAGATGCTATTTTAGCATAATTGATATCATATGCAGATTCAACATATATTTTTGCATCAAGATGTTTTAGAATTTCAATATATATATAATAGATTGGAGATAATAACAATACATTTAAGTTTTTCTTTTCGTTTAGTATAGTTAAAATACAAAGCCAAGCAGCTAAAGTTCCGTTCGACATGAACATAAAATTAGAAGAGGAAATTCTATATTTTTTAAATTCTATATTTTCTGATACAATATTTTCCTTTAAGTTTATAAATTCATCAGAAAAAAAATATTGATTTACTTCATATTGATGTAATTTATTATATTCGGTAACTTTATTTTCTGGAAATGGAAGTATTTCCTCATCTTTATTCCAAGTAGAAATAAACAAAGTATCATTTCCTTTTAATCCTATCAATGTAGAAATATCACTAGAATAATCTGAACATATCCGCATTTGATCACCTACCATAATATTTTATTTTGAAAGATAACTCTTAATTATCCTTCAAAATTTATAGCTGAAATATAATATTACGATGT